>Ga0209108_10000471_pt1 | contig 22290 bp, 19 predicted proteins | sample Rifsed10ft1_FD_184003 | JGI IMG/M metagenome (GOLD analysis project Ga0209108, IMG submission 184003) | Soil microbial communities from Rifle, Colorado, USA - sediment 10ft 1 (version 2) | ecosystem: Environmental > Terrestrial > Deep subsurface > Rock core/Sediment | place: Rifle, Colorado...
GCGTCCAGAGCGACGGCCGCAATTCGGCCTGCAGCTGACGCAAACCCGCAGGTAATTGCACGCCGAGCGGCGACAGCAAGGCCCAGCCCTGCGTCAGCATCGGCACACATGGGTACATCTCGCGCGGCTGGCCGGCCGAACGATCCGTGCCGAGCGAGAACGCGAGCATGGCGACGTCGAAGATCCGCACGCCGAGCCCGTTGTCGAGATGGTGCTGCATGTCGATGATCTGCGAGCGCATGCGGCGATCGTTGAAGGCGTGCGCGGCGTAGACGGCCAGCGCCGGATCGAGTGACTTCATCTCGCGCAGCCGGTCGAGCAGCGCATTCGCCTCCTCCGGCGCATCAAGGCGAAACATGCCGACCGCCGAGGCGGCGGCGACGATCGCGCGTAACGTGCGGATTCGCTTTGAAGTGAGCATCGAGGAATTTGCAGCCCGTGTTCGCGAGCTGGGCAGGGCGCACGGCGGGGCCTCCAATCCATCTCTGCGCGATCACATCGGCCGGCTCTCTCTCGACGATCTCTACCTCGCGACGGCCTGCACGCGCAGCGAGGAACGCGCCTGGCACGAGCTCGCGACGACGCACTTCGACTTCATGCGCGAGTTCGCCCGTCGTTTTCTGCCTCCCCCGGCGGCGCGGGACGTTGCCGACGAGGTAATCGCCGATCTCTGGGAGCGAGGGAGGCTGCGGCAGTACGAGGGTCGAAGCCTGCTGCGCACCTGGCTCGGCACCGTGGTCGCGCATGCTGCCCTGAACTCGCGCAAGGCGATGAGCCGGCTGGTGCCGCTCGACAGCGAACCGGCTCGCACCCACGGCGTGGATGCAACGCAGCTGGAGTGCATCGAACCCGCGAATGAGCAGGCCGCAATCCTGCTGCGCGAAATGTTCACCGAGGCGGCGCGCGGATTGCCGCCGGAAAGCAGGCTGCTGTTGCAGCTCTACTACGAACAGGGACTGACGCTCGACCAGTTGAGCGTCACGCTGCACGCATCGAGCGCCGCAGTCAGCCGTCGTCTCAAACGCACGCGCGAGGAATTGCGGGCTGCGATCGAGACCCTGTCACGTCGCCAGACGGGGGCGTCGGCCGAGGCTTTGCGCGACGGGCTCGATCTTGGACGCATCGAGCTCGACCTCCGCAAGTTGCTCGGGGGTGAGTCGGTACCGACAGGAGGGCGGTATGAAGTTGTCTAACCAGATGATGCCGGACCAGCCTCACGATCTCGACCTGCTCGCGGCCTTTGCCGAGGGCCGGCTCGACGAACCGGATCGGCAGCGCGTCATCACCCATGTCGCGGAGTGCGTCGAATGCCGGCGCACGCTGGCCCATCTGGGTCGAGCCATTGCGGACGGCAGTTTGCCGCGGGCAGCGAAGCGTCCTGCTGCGCCGGGCATTCAATGGTCCAACGCCCGCGTCTGGTTGCCCATTGCCGCTTCGGTGCTGGTGGGTACGTTTGCGTGGTTCCAGCTTGCGACCTCGCCGGATGTTTCGACCGAAGGTGAACCGCCCGCCGCGGGCGTATCAGAAGAAGAATTGCTGACCAAACGCAGCGGCGGTCGAATCGTCGCCGGCAAGACATTTCGCATGACCTCGGGCGAGTGGGTCGATGCGGCTTTCGATCCGTCCCTCGGCGTTCCAACCGTGGTTATCCGCGGCGCGGATGAACGATCTGCGCTGCTGGCCCGCATTCCCGAACTGACGCCATTCACCGAGCTCGGCGACCGCGTGGTCGTCGTCTGGGACGGAACCGTCTACCGCTTCGAACCCTGATTCCAGCCGTCAGCGAGTCTCCCGCGCAAGAAATCCGCCGCCGCTTGTCAAAGGGGTGACGCGGTGAGTATCCGGGCAAGAGACCCGGTCGGGAGACACACATGCGGCGGGCATTGCTTCTTGCGGTCGCGATCATTCTCGCGCAAACGGTTTGGGTCGAAGGAATCCCACCTGCAAATGCAGCCACTCCCTGTGGCATCACCGCCATCGATGCGCGCACCGGGGTAATTACGGCACGCGACACCGCGAGCCAGCGCACGTTCCAATTCAAGGTCACCGATCCAGCGCTACTGCGAAGTCTGAAGGTCGGCCAAACGGTGTTCGCCGACTTCACGGCGAGGACGGTGACACTCGCCGCGAACACGCGACCGTGCTGCAGCATCATTCAGACCTCCACCGTTCCGCCGATCACGGGGAGCAATCCGCTGCCAGCGCCGGGTGCGGGAACGAAGACCGTCTCGACCAACTATTCAGTCCCCAGTCCCAACGCATCCATCGTCGCGTTGAATCCACAGCTGCTCCTTCCGGATCTCGTGGCGAGTGCCGGCACCGTCATCTCGTCCTGTTCGTGGAATGAATCGCAGGGCGAGACCTGTGAGAGCGAATGTCCGCCGTTGGTCATCAACATTTCGCTCGGTACCAACAACATCAGCAGTCGCCCGCTCTCAGGGCTCGTGAAGATCAAGTTGCTTGCGCACCCTTCGGGCAGCGTCCAGCGGGAATGGAGCGTCACCGACGTCGCCGCCGGGGGCGGAAAGGCACCCGGCTGGTTCACGAAGACCATCGTGCGTTGCAATCAGGATGGGCAGACGACAGTCAGCTCCGCTCCCCAGCCAAACTACAACCTGGTCGTGCAGACCGAGGCGAGCGAGGCAGACAAGAACAACAACTCCAGATTGATCTACATCGCGCCGGGTTCCCCCATTGGTCCGTGACGCAGGAGTCCACGACATGAACAGGATTGCCTTGGCCGCCCGCGCCGAGACTGCACGAGTGCTGGTCGCCGCGATGCTCACATTCGTCGCCAGCCTGGCTGCACTCGCACAGACCCCGCCGCCAGGCGCGGCCGCATCCAAGCTGAAGGGCATCTGGGAGCCGGTGAACTACGGCGAGGACATCGCGCTTCTCGACGTCTTCTTCGTGACGCCGGAAATCGGCTACGTGAGTGGCGCTGCCGGGACGATCCTCAAGACCGCCGACGCCGGTGCCTCGTGGACAGCGCTGCTCGGCGGGGATCCTGAGTCGCAGGAACGCGCGATCAAGCAGCTCTGGTTCGTGACGCCGACGATCGGATGGGCGGCGCAGACCACCAGCTCGGAGACGAATCTCTTGCGCACGACCGACGGCGACCTGTGGACGCGCATCGGAACGCTTCCCGAGCACTACGAGGATTTTGCGTTCGCCAGCGAAGCCGAAGGCGTCTTCGTCAACGACGAGCAGATCTTCCGCACTCAGGATGCCGGCAAGACCTGGACCGAAGTGGGACGGTGCGCGGCCCGCGCCGAGGTCGGTGGCCTGGTCCGCCAGATTCGGTGCAACTTGTGGAAGGTCCGCTTTGCGTCGCCAGCGGTCGTCTATGCATTCGGTGAGACATTCGGCGACGTCAGCGCCGCTGCAGTCATGAAATCCACGGATGGCGGCGCAAGCTGGTCGGTCGTGCAGCTGCTCGAGAACGAGAATGGCTCGGAGAGCGGACTCTTCTTCATCGACGAAAACGTCGGCTACCTGTCGACCAAAGACGCGAAGTCAGCATTTCGTACTACGGACGGCGGCGTGACATGGACCGGCATGCCAGCCACGTCGATTGGCCGGCGCATCGTCTTTGCGGATCCCGGCGTCGGCTGGGCCATGCGCTACAACAACCTCAGCTACACGACCGATGGTGGCAAACGCTGGGTCTCGCGCCAGCTCACGTTCCCCGCGATGCCGAACGCATTCAGCCTGCCGCGCCGCGACCGCGCCTATGTCGTGGGTGATCACGGGATGATTTATCGCTACAGCGTGGTGCCGGATGCAACGCCGGTGGCTGCGAAGGTGGTTGCGGCACCGGCGATGCCCGCGCTCGATAACGCAGTACTGACGCAGATTCAGCAGCTCGACACGCGCCTCGACAAGATCGACGCCGTTGTCGAAGCGGCCGGTGGCGCGGGCGGCGATGCGAGCGCTGGCGATTGGTCGAATGCCGGCGTCGATCAACAACTCGCGCAGCTGCAATCGACCGTCGACACGGTCGCCACCGGTGTGCCGGCGATGGGCAGCAAGCACCGCAACCTGAATCTCGTGATGTTCGGCCTGCAATTGCTCGGTGATCTCACGGGGCAGGGCAACGGGCTCAAGGAGGCGTTCACCAGCTTGCGGCAGTCGCCGGACCTCGGCTCTGCGTCCACAGCGCTGCAGAACCTGCACAGCACGCTCGACTCGATGAAGACGAGCGTCGAATCGTTTCAAACAGTCCGCAGACCGGGCGGCTGAGATTTCGACACGGGAGATGAGAAATGCGTATTCGCACAACGCCTGCGATGACTCTGCTGTCGACCACAGCGACTGTCCTGCTGGTATCGCTGTCAGGCAGCGCGGCGCAGCCGACCCCGGCCGCGACGCAAAAGATCCAGTTCACGGATCTCCAACCGGTCAAGTGGCCGATGTCGCCACCGTGCAGCGGGCCGTGCGGTGCTTGCCCGATGAGTCAGTTCGGTATCGGGGTGAAGAACGCCGGCACGCTGGCGGCAGGCGCGTTCACCGTCGAAGTGCGCTTCGGCCCGCAGGTCGTGCATACGGCGCGAGTCGCTGGCCTCGCATCAGGAGATCACACCGCCGTTGGGTACTCGGTCGAAATGCTGCCGTGCGGCCCAATGCCCGCGCCACCGCAGTTCATTTCACTGGCCGTCGATACCAAGAGCGAGGTGGGCGAGTCGAATGAGGGCAATAACGCGCAGGTGGTCGCACAAATGTTCGTTCCGCTGCCGCAACCGACCAAACAGGTTCCCAAAGCGAGGATCGGATGATGAACGCAATACACTATGTCTCTGTACGCCGCATCTGCCAGCGCTTACTGATCCTGTGTCTCTCGGCAATGTGCGTGCCGGCATTCGCGGTGGTTGACGCCGCGCAACAGGTCCTGCCGACCATCCCGCTCTCCGCTTACGCCAAAGGGCCGGGGATGATGCAGCAGGCGATCAGCCAGCTGAAGCTCGACGTGAAGTTCACGTTTCTCGACAAGGAATACGAGAACGACCAGTACGTGCGCGAGCCGGTGACCGGCAAGAAAGTGCGCACGTCATGCGTGCGCTTCAAGGCCACGAGCGGCTTTCAGTTCGGGGTCGACCCGCCGCAGTACACATTGACGCCGCAAGGCCTCACGGTGACGCAGAACATCGCGAAGATCCGTGCCGACGGCCTGTCGTTCAAGTTCCAGCTCGGTCCTTGCGCCTGGGTCGGCGCTGGCTTCGGATTTCAGATGACCGATGTCAAGGCCGTCTACAAGGCGCGGCCAATGCTGTCCTTCGATGGCAACGGTGCCTGCAAGCTCATCTGGAGCAACGATCCGAATAGCCTGAGCGTCAGTATCGGCGATCTCAACATCTACAGCGTGCAGAACAACCTCGACAAGCTCGCCAAGGACGCCGCGCGCGAGGCGATCAACTTCACACTTGATGCATTCTTCGGCTCGGCGCTGCGCGGCGAGCTACAAAAGATCGTGGTCAACACCTGCGGCAGCTCGAAGCGTTGAGGCTTACAGCAGCGTCGCCAGAAACTTCGCCACCGGTTTCGTGAAGCTGTCGTCCGTCCAGTATTGCGTGTGCGAGGCAGGATTCCAGCTGGTCAGCAATCCACCAACGTTGATTGCGGAATCGGCATCGACGATCCGGGCGTAGCTCGGACTCACGGGCTTGAGCGGATACCCCAGGACATCGTCGGGGTCGTAGAAGTTGTACCAGCGCGCAAGGGACTTCACGTTGCCTGGAAGACGCGGCGACGGGAACTCGATCGGTTCGATCTTCTTGTACGCAAATGTGAAGAGCGGAATGTTGCAGCCGAACGTGATCATCCCGGCATGGCTCCAGAACTTCTCGAAGCCCGAGAGCCCCTGCCTGGGGACGTTTCCTTTTTGAATGTCCCAGATGTAGTTCGACATGATGTGCCCACCCAGCGAGTGCGCCATCACCACCAGCGGCACGCTGGTCTCACCCAGCTGGGTCACGAAGAGATCGTGGATGACTGCCTGAATGCGCTCGTGGATCGCGGTGTAGACGCTGTTGTTCGGATCCTCGATCCGCTGATATGCGGCCGCATCACCCAGCGCGCCAACGACGAATCGCCGCACGCTCATGAAATCGAGCTCGTAATCCTTGCGTGCGCGGTCCAGATAGAGTTGCTGGGCCGCCTCGGTGATGTCCGCCCAGAATACGCTTCCGAACGCGACGTCGGTTGCGTTCTTGCCGTGAGCCGCGAGTCGACTCTGCAGTTCTGCAACCAGCGCATCGGCGAAGCCGGGCGTCCGCGTCCCCATTCCATGAATGACGAGTACGGCAAGCTTTTTCGCCATGTCACGCTCGAGCTTGCCGCCTAGAGCTTCACCATCACGTGCCTCGGAACGGTGTAGTCCTCGAGCGCGTAGATGGAGAGGTCCTTGCCATAGCCGGAACGCTTGAGGCCGCCGTGCGGCATTTCGCTGACGAGCACGAAATGCGTGTTGACCCAGGTGCAGCCGTACTGCAGGCGCGCGGCCACCCGCATGGCCTTGCCGACGTCCTTGGTCCAGACCGAGGAGGCGAGGCCATATTCGGAGTCGTTTGCCCAGGCGATCGCCTGCTCCGCATCCTTGAAGCGCGTCACCGAAACGACGGGGCCGAACACTTCACGTTGCACGATCTCGTCGCTCTGCTTGGCGCCCGCGACGATGGTGGGTTCGTAGAAGAAGCCGCCGCCACTGCGCTGCTTGCCGCCCGTGGTGATGTCGACGTGCCGGAGATTCGATGCTCGGCCGACGAATCCGGCGACGCGTGAGCGCTGCCGTGCGCTGATGAGCGGGCCCATCTCCACTCCTTCCTCCTGCTGTGTTCCAACCTTGATCGATTCCACGGCGCTGGTGAGGTCGGCCACCAGTCGATCGAAGATCTTGGCGCCGGCGTAAAGGCGGCACGCAGCAGTGCAGTCCTGGCCCGCGTTGTAGAAACCGAACGTGCGCACGCCCGAGACCACCGACTTGAGGTCGGCGTCATCGAACACGATCACCGGCGCCTTGCCGCCCAACTCGAGATGAGTCCGCTTCACGCCCTTTGCAACGGATTGCAGGATCTTTTCTCCCGTCGAGACGTCTCCCGTGAGCGAAACCATGCGCACCAGGGGATGGGAAACGAGCGGCGCGCCAACCGTCTTGCCGCGTCCGGTAATGACGTTGATGACGCCTGGCGGAAAGAGCTCCGCGATGATCGCAGCGAGCTTGAGTGTGGTGAGCGGCGTCTGCTCGGAGGGCTTGAGCACGACGGTATTGCCGGCGGCGATGGCGGGCGAAAGTTTCCACGCGGCCATCATCAGTGGATAGTTCCACGGCGCGATTGACGCAACGACGCCGACCGGATCGCGGCGGATCATGCTGGTGAATCCCGTGATGTATTCGCCGGCGAGTGCGCCCGTCATCGTGCGTGCGGCGCCCGCGAAGAAACGCAACACGTCGGCGATCGCGGGAATCTCGTCGCCCTTCACTGCCGCCAGCGGCTTGCCACAATTCAACGATTCGAGCTCGGCGAAATCGTCGGTCTCGGCCTCGATGCGATCCGCCAGTTTGAGTAACAGGGTCGCGCGATCCTTCGGCGCCGTCTGCGACCAGCCGTCGAATGCGGCTGCGGCAGCTTCGACGGCGGCGTTCACCTGTTCCTCCGAGGCCTCCGCGACTTCAACGATGGACTTGCCGGTGGCAGGATCGAGAATGTCCTCGACGTCGCCTTTGCCGGTGACGAATCTGCCTTTGATCAGGAGCTTGGTATGCATAAGAGATTTACTCCTTCGGGCGGGTCAGATAGTACGCCAACAGGATCGGCACGAGCGTCACGGCGATGACGACGACGGCGACCACGTTGGTGATCGGCCGTTCACGTGGGCGGAAGAGCTCGTTGAAAAACCAGATCGGCAGCGTCTTTTCATGGCCCGCGGTGAACAGGGTCACGATGATTTCATCGAATGAAAGCGCAAACGCCAGCATTCCACCCGCGAGCAGGGCGGTGGCGATCTGCGGCAGCACGACATGGCGAAACGTCTGTACGCCATCCGCTCCAAGATCCATCGAGGCTTCCACCCAGGTCTTCGGCAGACGCCGCAAGCGCGCGATCACGTTGTTGTAGACGATGACGATGCAGAACGTGGCGTGGCCGGCGACGATGGTCCAGAAGCCGGGCGCCAGGTTCGCAAGCTTGATCGCCGACAGCAGCGCGATGCCGGTGATGATGCCCGGCAGGGCGATCGGCAGGATGAACAGCAGGGTCAGCGCGTCCTTGCCGAAGAAGCGCGAGCGCACCAGGGCAAAGGCGGCGAGCGTCCCCAGGAACAGTGCCAGCGCGGTCGCGGCCGCGGCAACCGTGAGCGAGAGCTTGAGCGCCGCCCAGATATCCTCGCGCGCGAACGCCACTTCGAACCAATGCAGCGTGAGTCCGGGTGGCGGGAACTCATACGTCCGGTCCTCGGTGGTGAACGCGTAGAGGATGATGACCAGCACGGGGAAGTGCATGAATGCGAGGCCGGCAAACGCCGCGAGCTTCTGACCCGTCGAGGCACCGTTCCAATCTCTATAGCGCATCGAACGCTCCCATGCGCTTGGCGAGCATCAGATAGATCGCGATCAGTACGATCGGGACGACGGAGAACGCCGCGGCCAGCGGGATATTCCCGGCTGTGCCCTGCTGTTGATACACCATCATGCCGATGAAGTAGCCAGGCGCGCCCACGACACTCGGGATGATGTAGTCTCCGAGCGTCAGTGAGAAGGTGAACACGGAGCCGGCCGCGAGTCCCGGCAATGCGAGCGGCAACACGACGCCCCAGAAGGTCTGCCGTGGACGCGCGCCCAGATCCGCAGACGCCTGTATGAGTGATTGCGGCACGCGCTCGAGTGCGGCGGCGAGCGGCAGGATCATGAACGGCAACCACATGTAGACGAACACGATGAACATGCCGAGATAGGAAGAAGCCAGCGATGGGCCGCCGATCACGGGCGTTGTCAGCGCCGTCTCAAGCACGCCATCAAGCCCGACCGCTGTCAGCCCCCAGTTGAGGATGCCTTGCTTGGCCAGGATGAGACGCCACGCGTAGACCTTCACCAGATAGCTGGTCCACATCGGCAGCATCACGCCCACATAAAAGAAGGCCTTCATCCGCGGGCTGGCGTAACGTGCCATGTAGTTCGCGATCGGAAAGGCGATGACCGCGCAGGCCAGCGTTACCGCAATCGCCATCGCCAGCGTCCGCAGGATGATGTCGACGTTGGCCGGATGCGTGATGAGCTGGCGATACGTTTCGAGCGTGAGCTTCGGGACGACCGTCGCCGTGAACTCGTCGATGGCATAGAAGCTCTGGAGCAGCAGCGCGAAGAGCGACCCGAGATAGACCATGCCGAGCCACAGCAGTGGGGGCAACAGAAGAAGAAGGAGATAAAATGTTGATCGGCGGTAGAAAAATGTCGAAAGTCCGCGGCCCAACGCACGAGCGCCCGGCTCAATTGCTGCTGCCGCGCTAGCCATTGCCCTCACCCCCACCCTCTCCCGCGTCTTCGCGGGAGAGAGTCTGAGGACGATACTCTCCCGTAGAACGGGAGAGGGGGCGGAAACGATTGGGCCTCTCCTTCATCACTGCCTCTCGAGCATCACCATCTGGTCTCGCGGCCACACGATGCGGACCTTGTTGCCGACTGCGTACGAATCACCCCGGACTCCGGGTTCCGGTCTCACCACCGCGAGCACGCTGCCGTCCTCGGTGCGCACCTGCCAGCGGCTCGTCGCGCCGTGATACTGCACATCGATCACAGTGGCAGCGCAGCTGATCACGCCGTCAGTTACCGTGCTGGTGGTTGAATAGAACGACATCATCTCGGGGCGGATGGCGAATGAACGCGCGAAGCCGGTGAGGCGTCGGGCCAATTCATCCTCGATGACATTGGCGCCACCGACGAAACGCGCCACGAACGCCGTGCGCGGGCGCATGTAGAGACCACGCGGCGTATCGAGCTGCTCGATGCGGCCGCGGTCGAACACGGCCACGCGGTCCGCCATGCTGAGCGCCTCGCCCTGGTCGTGGGTCACGTAGACAAATGTAATCTTCAGCTTCCGTTGGAGATTCTTGAGCTCGATCTGCATCGCCTCGCGCAATTTCAGATCGAGCGCGCCCAAGGGCTCGTCGAGCAACAGGACCGCGGGGCGATTGATGAGCGCGCGGGCGAGGGCAACGCGCTGTTTCTGTCCGCCCGAGAGCTGCGTCGGCGCTCGGTCGCCGAAACTCTCGAGCTGGACCAGCGCCAGCATCTCCGCCGCGCGCTGGCGTTGCTCTTCGACCGGCGCGCCCCGCACCCGCAACCCGTAGGCCACGTTCTCCGCGACGTTCATGTGCGGAAAGAGCGCGTAATCCTGGAATACGGTGTTGACGTTGCGGTCGTACGGCGGAACGCCGGTGACGTCGGCGCCATTGAGCAGGACCTTGCCTGAGCTCGGCTGCTCGAAACCCGCGATCAGCCTGAGGCAAGTGGTCTTGCCGGAACCCGAGGGTCCGAGCAGCGCGAAGAACTCGCCCGCTTCGACGGACAGATTAACGTCGTCGACGGCACGCAGCGTGCCGAACTGGCGCGAAACGTGCTGGAATTCAATCGCGGAGGGCATGCAGTGGAGACCCTCACCCCAACCCTCTCCCGTAGAACGGGAGAGGGAGGAGATGGCCTTCACCCCAACCGTCTCTCGTAAATCGGGAGAGGGGTCGAAGCGGTACGCTCTCCCGCTCGCGGGAGAGGGCAGGGTGAGGGTTCGTGACTTGTTATCTTCCGCCCATCAATGCCACGTAGTCCGTCGACCAGCGGCTGTAGGGAACGCACGCGCCCGAGGCGCAGGCGGCTTCCGGTGTGCGCCAGAACCAGATCTTGTCGAAATTATCGAAGCCGTTGGTCTTGCAACCCTCGGGCCCGAGCAGCGCGTTGCTTTCGCACGCCGCGGGTACCGCCGGGACTGATCCGAACCACGACGCCAGATCGCCCTGCAACTTCGGATTGAGCGACCACTCCATCCACTTGTAAGCGCAGTTCGGATGGGCCGCCTGCGCGTGCAGCATGGTGGTGTCCGCCCATCCCGTCGCGCCCTCTGCGGGCACCACGCTGTCCACGGGCTGGCTGGCGGCCTTGAGTGTATTCACCTGGTAAGGCCACGAACTCGAAGCAACGACGCCTTCGTTGGTGAAGTCCTGGACCTGGACGTTGGCGTCATGCCAGTAGCGATGCACCAGCGGATGCTGGGCGCGCAGCAGATCGAGAGCCGCCGCGTACTGCGCCTCGTTCAGTTCGTACGGATTCTTGATGCCGAGCTCGGGCTTCTTTGCCATCAGGTAGACCGCGGCATCGGCGATGTAGATCGGGCCGTCGTACGCCTGGACCCGGCCCTTGTTGGGTTTGCCATCGGGCAGATCGCCGGGCTCCAGAACCACGCCCCATGAAGTCGGCGCCGTCGTGAATACCTTTGCGTTGTACATCAGCACGTTCGGACCCCACTGGTACGGCGTGCCGAAATGCTTGCCGTCCACGTAGTGCCATGGCGCTTCCTGCAAGCGCGTGTCGACGGTTCCGTAGCTTGGGACCAGGGCGATGTTGATCGGCTGCACGGTGTTGCCACGGATCAGGCGGATCGAGGCATCGCCGGAGGCCGTCACGAGGTCGTAGCCGCCCTGGGTCATGAGGGAGACCATTTCGTCCGACGTGCCGGCGGTCTTGACGTTGACCTTGCAGCCGGTATCGGTCTCGAATTGCGTCACCCAGTCGTAATTCTTGTCGGTATCGCCGCGCTCGATGTAGCCCGGCCACGCGACGATGTCCACCTGGCCTTCGAGAGCGCCGAGCTCCGCCTTCAGGGTCTCTTCCGGCGCGGGGGCTTCAGGCTTCTTCTGACAGGCGGCGATGCTCAAGACCAGCAGGCCGGAAAGCGCAAAGCGCAGCGCGGCCGAGGAAAAATCGACCCATCCCATACGTGCTCCTTAAAGTTCTCTGCGAAGATTTATTGCGGGGAACGACGGCTATTGTAGGAGTCCCCTCGGCAAAGGGCCAAATCCTTGCAACCTGAGGGTCAGTAACCGAGTCTATGCTCCTCCTGCTCCCTCTCCCGCGATTACGCGGGAGAGGGCGGAGGTGAGGGTCTTAATGAAAATCTCCGAGTTCTCCGTCCGCCGTCCCGTGTTTGCCATCGTCATCAGCCTGATGCTGCTGGTGCTCGGGTTCGTCGCGCTCGGGCGGTTGTGGCAGACGGTGCGCGAGTTTCCGGACATCAATCCACCGGTCGTCTCGATCGATACGAAATACCGGGGCGCTTCTGCGGAGATCGTTGAAACCAAGATCACCCAGCCGATCGAGGACCGCATCGCTGGCGTCGAGTTGATCGACAAGCTGCGCTCGTCCAGTGCCGACGAGCGCTCGCGCATCAGCGTCGAGTTCGATCTTGATCGCGACGTGGACGAAGCCGCCAACGATATCCGCGATCGCGTCGGGCGCGTGATCGACGACCTGCCCATCGAGGCCGAGCCGCCCGAGATCGCCAAGTCCGATTCCAGCGCCGATCCCATCATCTACCTCAACCTCGCGAGCAACAGCATGAGCGTGCTCGAGCTCACCGATTTCGCCGAGCGCAACATCGTCGATCGGTTTGCCGCATTGCCCGGCGTAGCGCGCGTGAACCTCGCTGGCTCGCGCCGTTACGCGATGCGTGTCTGGATCGACCGCCAGGCACTTGCCGCCCGCGGGCTTACCGTCAGCGAGATCGAGGGCGCGCTGCGCCGCGAGAACGTGCAGATACCGGCCGGGCGGCTCGAGTCGCGCAATCGCGAATTCACGCTCAACACCGCCACCGGTCTCGATAACGAGAAGGACTTCCGCGAGCTCGTCATCGGTCGGGGAGCCGATGGCTATCTCGTCCGTCTCGGCGAAGTCGCCGATGTCGGGCTCGCGGCCGAGAGCGAGCGCAGCGCCGCACGCACCAATGGCATTCCGGGCATCAGCATCGGGATCGAAGCGCAATCGAAGGCCAATACTCTGGAAGTGGCGCGGGCCGTGCGTGCCGAGGTCGAGGTGCTCAACCGCGATCTGCCCCAGGGCACACAACTGGCGATCAACGTCGATCGAGCCGTTTTCATCGAATCCTCGATGCGTGAGGTGCTGTTCGCGCTGGGCATTTCGCTGGTCCTCGTGCTGCTCGTGATCTACGCCTTTCTGGGCAACTGGCGCGCCACGGTCATCCCGGCTGTCACCATCCCGATCTCGATCATCGCGGCCTGCGCGGCGATGTACGCGATGGGATTCACGATCAACGTGCTCACGCTGCTCGGCATGGTGCTGGCGATCGGACTGGTCGTGGACGATGCGATCGTGGTGCTCGAGAATATTTACAGGCGCATCGAGAATGGCGAGCAGAGCCTGCTCGCCGCCATCAGCGGCAGTCGCGAAATCGGCTTCGCGGTGATTGCGACCACGCTGGTGCTGTCCGCCGTGTTCGTGCCGATTTCATTTCAGACCGGGCGCATCGGACGCCTGTTCAGCGAGTTTGGCTTCACGCTTGCGGCCTCGATCCTGTTCTCATGCCTGGTGGCGCTCACCCTCACACCGATGATGACGTCGCAGCTCTTCGCGGGCGGAGCGAGCCGCAGCCGCGCCGGCCAGCTCGTCGACGATCTGTTCGGCCGCCTCACGCTGCGGTACGAGAAGCTGCTGCGCCGCTCGATCGCGCGACCGTGGCAGGTGATCATTGGCGCGGCGGGTGTCTTCGCGCTTGCCGCACTCCTGTATACGAGCCTGCCCCAGGAAAGCGTACCGGCGGAAGATCGCGGCATCGTCCGCATCATGCTCACGGGTCCCGAAGGCGCGACCCTGGAATACATGGAGCGCTATACGCGCCAGCTCGAGGACATCATGGCGGAGGAGGCCGCGCGCGGCGACATTCAACGCATCAACATCCGCATCGCTCCCGGCGGCTTCACCGGTGTGGGGGAAGTGAATCGCGCCATCGGTTTCGTCGTATTGAAGGATTGGGGCGAGCGCCGGCGCTCGTCGAAGGAAATCGCCGCATCGATCCAGGCCAAGGTGTCGCAGCTGCCGGGTGTGCGCGCGGGCGTGTTCATTCCAACCGCCTTCAACTGGGGTGCTTCTGAACCCGTCCAGGTGGTGTTACAGGGACCTGATTACCATCAGTTGCGGGACTGGAGCGACCTGGTGCTGGCGCGTGCCGAGCAGAATCCGGGTCTCCTCAATCTCGACACCGACTACAAGGAGCGCAAGCCGCAGATGAAGGTCTCGGTGGACCGCAACCGCGCCGCCGACCTCGGCGTGTCGCTCGACGCCGTCGGCCGTACGCTCGAAACCATGCTCGCATCGCGCATCGTCACCACGTTCGTCAAGGAAGGGCGCGAGTACTACGTCATCCTGCAGGGCCGTGGTCAGGACCGCGCGTCCCCCAACGATCTCGACAACCTCTATGTCCGCTCCGAGCGCAGCGGCGAGCTGATTCCCCTGAGCAGCGTCGTCACGCTGCAGGAGTCGGCCGTGGCCAGCCAGCTCAATCGTTTCGATCGCTTGCGCGCCATCACGATCAAGGCAGGCCTGACGCCGGACTACTCGATGGGCGAGGCAATCGAGTTCTTCCGCACCGTGGCGAAAGAGGAGCTGCCGGCCAGTGCCAAGATCACCTTCGATGGCGAAGCGCGCGAATACCTCAAGTCGAGCCAGGCACTCTACTGGACCTTTCTCGGCGCGATGCTGGTCGTGTTCCTGGTGCTGGCCGCGCAGTTCGAGAGCTTCACGCTGCCTTTCATCATCATGACGACGGTGCCACTGGCGATCGTCGGGGCGATTACGGGACTGTGGCTCTTTGGCATGTCGATCAACATCTTCAGCCAGATCGCCATCGTGATGTTGGTCGGGCTCGCTGCCAAGAACGGCGTCCTGATCGTGGAATTTGCCAACCAGCTGCGCGATCGCGGGGTCGAATTTGTCGAGGCGGTGGTGCGGGCCTCGCTCACGCGGTTGCGACCCGTGCTGATGACGAGCCTGTGCAGCGCCTTCGGCGCGATTCCACTGCTGATCGCCAGCGGCGCCGGCGCCGAGAGCCGGCAGCCGATCGGAGTGGTGGTGATGTGGGGTGTGATCATCTCGCTGGTGCTGACGCTCGTGGTGGTGCCGGCGGTATACGCGCTGGTCGCGCGCAATACACGCTCGCCACAGTACTGGTCGCGCATCATCGAAAAAATGCGGAGTGCCGCCGGGACGGCGGCGCCGGAACCCTCACCCTGAAGGGTCGCGCGACGCCTTCGCGCGACTCAGCTCATTATGCAGTTGTTGCGCGACGGGTGCCGCGGGATCGTGCGGATAGTGGCGATCGAAATCCGTGAGCAGACGCCGGGCCAGCACGCGATCGCCCGCGTCACGCGCGGCTGTCACCAACCGGACCAACTCGGCGGCACGCGCGGGTCGAAAGTCGGCGTCGCTTTGCAGATGACGTCGGGCCACCTTCAACGCCTGCGCTGTGCGCTTCGCTTCCAGCAATCGCTCGATGTGGTCCTGTGCCAGGCGGTGCGCAAGCCTGCGATCGGGCCACGTCAGCAATCGCTCGCATAACCAGTCGCATTCATCGGGTGCATGCCGGCGTGAGTCCAGCCACTTCTGCGCAGCCTGGAGTGCTTCGGCGCGCGCGCCGCCCCGCCAATGGCCGTAGAGTTCATCGATCAACTGCTCGTGCTGCCTGGCTGTATCGCGATTCTCCCGGGCGCGATCCCGCTCCGGTGATTTCCATGCGTCGAGACCCAGCTCGTGCCGCTTTTCGTAGAGCACACCTCCGATGACGCTGAAGGCCGACAGGCAGGTGTACATGATGAGCGCCAATGTCAGCGGCAGCCCGAGCGCGAACTCGCCGAATGCTCCGCCGACGATCGCCCAGGTGAGCGCGGCGGGCGCAGCGATCGCAGCGACAACGATCAGGTACAAACCCCCGAGGCGCCGGATCATCGCCAGCAGAACGACGGGATTGATGGACTGCAGAATACTGCCCGTGCTGCCAAGTACCGCGATGCAGGCCGGCAACAGCGCGAGCGCAACCAGGCGTAGCACGGCAACGGTCGTGACGCCGAGGTAGGGTTCCGCCGCTGCGGTCGCCCCATGGAAGACGCCAATGATCAACAATTGACCGAGCGGGCGCTGCTCGTTCGCCGGGTTCACCATCTCGAGCGATAGCACTGGCGGCTCGTCAAGACCGCGCATCGCGGCATCGAGCACGACGTAGGCGTACTTGAGGAACCACGACAGAAGGAGTAGCGCGAGCGGCAGACCGAACAAGCCGGCGCGTACGGAGAGCGTCAGGCCGAGCGCGAACGAAACGACGAGGATCAGCGGGGTCGGCCGGGCCGGCAACAGAAGCCAGGGAGGAAACTTGTGCATGACGGAGAAGCACCCAGCAGGCCGTGGCCATCCTCTCTCATGGTTGATCTCGTGTCATCATTGATGCATCGCCATCCCGGGGAGTTCGCGATGAGAATACGTTGGCTGGTGGTCGTGCTCGTCCTGCTTGCGAGTGCTTGTGCGACCGCCGTACCGCCCGCCGAGCGGTCCACGGCGGAGACGTTCGATGTCCTGCTTAAAGGTGGAACCGTTTATGACGGTACGGGTAATGCGCCCATCGTCGCCGACGTCGCTGTGCTCGGCGACCGGATCGTTCGAGTCGGCGACTTGAGCGGCGCGCAGGCGAGGCTGACGCTCGACGTTTCCGGGCGAGCCGTGTCGCCCGGATTCATCAATGTCTTGTCATGGGCCACGGAATCACTGATCGCCGACGGCCGCTCGCAGGGCGACATCCGGCAGGGCGTCACGCTCGAAATCATGGGCGAGGGCTGGTCGATGGGACCGCTCAACGCGGAGATGAAGGCAAGTGCGATCGAGCAGCAGTCGGACATCAAGTATCCGATCGAATGGACCACTCTGGGTGAGTATCTCGACTGGCTCGTGGCACGCGGAATCTCCACCAACGTGGCGTCGCTTGTCGGTGCGGCTTCCGTTCGCATTCACGAGCTCGGCTATGCAGACAAGGCACCGACCCCCGAACAGCTCGAGCGCATGAAGTCGCTCGTGCGCCAGGCAATGGAGGAAGGCGCATTGGGTGTCGGGAGCTCTCTCATCTACGTGCCAGCGAGTTTTTCGGACACGGCCGAGCTGATCGAACTGTGCAAGGTGGCTGCACAGTACGGCGGGATCTACACCACGCACATGCGCAGCGAGGGTAACCGGATTCTCGAGGCCATCGACGAAACGATCGACATTGCACGCAGCTCGGGAATTCGCACCGAGATCTATCATCTGAAGGCCGCGGGTGAGGAGAACTGGCCCAAGATGGCGCAGGCGATCCAGCGCATCGAGGCCGCGCGTCACGCAGGAGTTCCGCTCAGCGCCAACATGTATCCTTACACTGCCGGCGCGACGGGTCTGGACGCCGCGATGCCGCCGTGGGTGCAGGAGGGCGGTCTCGATGCCTGGGTTGAACGGCTGAAACAGCCGGACATCCGCGAGCGCGTCGCGCGTGAGATGCGTGTGGGCTCGGCCGATTGGGAGAGCTTGTATGTCGCGGCAGGGTCTGCCGAGCGAATATTGCTCATCGGCTTCAAGAATCCCGCGCTCAAGCCGCTGACCGGCAAGACGCTCGGCGAAATTGCCCGGCTGCGCGGCGAGTCACCGGAAGAGACGGCGATGGATCTCGTGATCGAGGATCACACGCGCGTGGAGACGGCCTACTTCCTGATGTCCGAGGACAACGTGCGCATGGGTCTGAGGCAACCCTGGGTGAGCATCGGGTCGGATGCCCCCTCGATGGCACCGGAGGGCGTTTTCCTCGAGCAGAGTTCTCACCCGCGTGCGTATGGCGCCTTCGCACGATTTCTCGGGCACTACGTGCGCGATGAGAGACTCGTGCCGCTCGCAGACGCGATTCGCCGGCTGACGCGCTTGCCCGCCGGGAATTTCCGCCTCGAGCAGCGCGGCTGCCTCGATCCCGGATGTTTTGCGGATCTGGTGGTGTTCGATCCGACGTCGGTCATCGACCATGCGACTTTCGACCATCCGCACCAGTACGCGACCGGCGTGCAGCATGTGTTCGTCAACGGCGTGCAGGTGTTGAAGGACGGCGAACACACGGGGGCAATACCGGGCCGCGTGGTGCGCGGGCCGGGCTATCGCGGTGGCAAGATGAAGATTCCGCAGCCGCCGGATCCTGCGGAGCGGGCATTCCGCGACTAGCGTGACGGTCGAATTGCCGGTCGCAATCTCTCTCGCGCCGCGACTCCCGCCTCGAGATCCCAGCAGTTGATGACCGCGAGGCGGAATCCGCCAGGCGGCATCGAGTGGGAGTCCGGCTCGCGGTCCGGGTGAAACGTGATCTGCACGCTCGAGATCACTGTGGACGCGCGAATCGAGTCGACCAGGTTTGCCTCAGGCCCTCGATACGTCGTCCCATGCGGGCCCCATAACACCACGCTGAAGCCGTCGCGTCGTGCGCGATCGTCATACTTCCATTCGCCGCGCGCGTGCAACTCAACCACTGCCGCGACCCACGCGTCGCCGCCGTAGAGGTCCGGCCACTGATCGCTGAAGCGCAGGTGGCATTCGATGATGCGTTGATCGATCGTTTCGAGGTTGACCATTCCTGTATAGCCGCGCAGATGACTGCGTAACCACGCACCGAGGCTGCTCTCGAGATCCACGCGTGGCTCGGCAGCGACTCTCCAGTGGTCGAACGTGCCGCCACCGCCCGCAGCACCAAACGCGTGGCGCCACCACACGGCCGTGCCATCAATGACGGCTGCATCGGTGCTTACATGCTCGCCTTCGAGCAATGTCATCCACATGTGTCCCGGCGCAAAAGTGGCGGTGTACTCCGCGCTGGTTCGGATCACGCGAGAGCCGACGCCCATGCCACGCAGGTTGTAGATCGGTTTGCTGAACACGGGAAATCGCGGCGGCGTGAGGCCGTGGGGCCCATGCTCGAGTCCCTGCGTTGCGCAGATCAGCAGCTTGTTGAACACCCAGCGATGCTCGGGATAGAGCCGCCACGATTCCGGGTCGTCGGTCGGAACCACGACGTCGTCGGGGCAGACGACGCGCTCGAAGTACTGCTCGCGCCAGGGGTCACACTCAACGATGGGCATTTTGGTGCCGGACACGGCTTATATGGCTTATTCACTTATTGAGCGATGTGCGCCGACTCGTCAAGGTCCGTGTGACGCGGCAATAAGCCACCCACGCAAAGTGAATAAGCCCTATAGGCCGTATCCGGCACCGGAATTCGCCACAATTTGTCGGCAAACCGCCAGCTTTCCTTCACGGCAACGCGTTGATGTGGCGCTGAAATGCAGCCTCGAAGAGTGATTCATCAGCCCAGACACCTCGAGGAGGACTTATGAAGACCGTGATTGCTGCCGTGGGCCTCGTCGCCCTCGGCGTTTCAAGCGTGGTGAGTGCGGAGGAGTCCCGGCCTCCGTCGAAAGAAGAGTCGATAGGCATCGTGAGCGGCGCGACCGTCGGCGCGCTGGCCGGTGGGCCGGTCGGGGCCTTCGTCGGCATCGTGGTCGGCGCCCTTCTTGGCGACCGCTATCACCAGAAGAACGAGACCGTGGCGCTGCTCGATGAGCGGCTGCGCGAGTCGGATCAGACCGTTACCGCGCTGTCAGCACAGCTCATGAGCGCGCAGGAGCAGGTGGCCTCACTGAGTGAGCACATTCGCACGCAGCCGTTGCCGCCGTCCGTGCAGCGAACGCTGCGGGGCGAAATCATGTTCCGCACCAAGGACGCGTCGCTCGACGCGAATACTGGTGCTCACCTGGCCGAACTGGCGCAACTGGTGTCGTCCGCGCCCGGGATTTCAGTGCGACTCGATGCCTATGCCGATCCGCGCGGAACCGAGTCGGAAAATGTCGTGCTCTCCGAGCAGCGCGCGCAGTCCGTTCGGGAAGCGTTGCTGGCCGGAGGCGTCACCGAGGACCGCATCATGGTGGTCGCTCATGGCGAAGTCGGTGCGAACAGCGCGCAAGGTGACCTCGACGGTTACGCACTCGACCGGCGCGTGGTGATCACGATCGGCAGTGCGGATTCGCAGGTAGCGCAGAGCCAGGATGCGCCTTGAGGCTCACGAAGCTCGGGGAACGCGTGGCGGCCGCTCGCTTGACAATGCGACAGCGTCGGCGACAGGCTCACCTCGCGTCCCCGAGCTTCGACCCCGGTGTGGAGCGAGCCATCACTATGAACGAACGCCCCATTCGTATCGTTTCGTTTCATGACCCCGTCACGGGACAAGCGCAATCACCGGATCCCGAACGCCTCATCTCGGGAAAGCCGCAACAAACGATCGCGAACCATTTCGCCGACGAGAGCAACCAGTTCTTCGCCGGCGTGTGGTCAAGCACGCGCGGCAAGTGGCGTGTGCGTTACACGGAGAACGAGTTCTGCCATCTCACGGCCGGCCGCCTGATCGTGATCGCGGACACGGGCGAGCGTCATGAGTTCGCGGCCGGTGACAGCTTCGTCATTCCCGCGGGCTTTGCGGGCACGTGGGAAGTGGTCGAGGACTGCAGCAAGCTGTACGCGATCTTCGAGCCTCGCTGATTCGCTGCTTCGTTGCCTCATCGTGGCGCACGATGCTGCGCGCTTTCGGGGCCGTCGCTCGATGGCATTTCGATCATATCGGTGCACAGTCCTGATTCCTTGCCCGTCTGCGGTGCAATCTCGCTCGATTGGCGTCGATCCCGCGGGTCAAGGCGCGCGAATTGTGAACAAACTTTGGCTGGCACGCTTTCTGCACTCTGCTGCAGTGCTAGGAGTCACATGCGGCTCCACCAACCCGAGAGGTGTTTCATGCGAAGTGTCAAAGCCATTGCCGCTGCGATGTTGTTCGCAACGGGCGCGGCGCAGGCGGGCCTGACCGGTACGATCACGACGCCCAGCGATTACGATTTCCGCGGCATCACGCAATCGGCCACTGACCCGGCGCTCCAGGGCAGCATCGATTGGGCACACGACAGCGGCTTCTTCCTCGGTGCCTGGGCCAGCAACATAGACTTCGGTGATTGCTGCGACGAGGACATCGAAGTCGACCTGTACACCGGGTTCAGCCAATCGCTGGACAGCGACCTCAGCTGGAACGTTGGATTCGTGTACTACACGTATCCGGGCGCGAGCTACGAGGACGCATTCGGCGTGGATGCGGATCTGCACTACTGGGAAGCGTCCATCGGCGCCGGGTTCAGGAATTTCTCCGCCAAGTTCTGGTATTCGGACGACTTCGCCAACTTCGAGGACATCACCGGCGAATCGGCGAGCGCGTGGTACCTGGAGGCGAACTACACCATTGCGTTGCCGCAGGACTTCTTGATCGGCCTGCATGCCGGCAAGAGCGACGGCGACTACTGGGGTGACTTCGACTACATGGATTACGCGGTGTCGGTGAGCAAGGCGCTCGGCCACTTCAACCTGTCGCTCAAGTACATCTATCCCGATGTCGAGGACGCCGCGGAAATCACCGGCGATGCGTTCAACAATGAGGATCGGCTGCTGTTCAGTGTCGCCACCACGTTCCCGTGGAGCAGCGAATAAATCCGTCTCACCTGACCTCCCCCTCTGGTCAGGGCGCTCCCCCGCTCGGGGCGGGGGAGCGATTCTCGCTTCTCTTGTGTCCTCGGCGCGACACAATGGTCGCGCCCTTCGCGGCGTGCCGATTGGCCTTCGCGCTGATATGATGCCCGCGCGCAACGAAAGGGGGTCTCCTCCGACTTCCATACATCAGGAGTTGCTCATGCGAGGATTGAAAGCTATCGCAGCAGTTCTCTTGCTGACCAGCGGGGTGGCACACGCCCAGCTGAGCGGAACTGTCACCGCCGTCAGTGATTATGACTTCCGTGGAATCAGCCTCTCGGCCACGGATCCGGCAATCCAGGGCAGCATCGACTGGGCGCACGACAGTGGCTTATACCTCGGTGCCTGGGGCAGCTGCTGTCTCGACTTCGGGCCCGGCACGGAAACCTCGGAAGAAGTCGACATTTACGGCGGATTCGCCGGCGAAGCCGAAGGTGGTTTCGGCTACGACGTCGGCATCGTGTACTACTCCTATTGGCCGGATGACGACAATTTCGAATACCCTGAGCTCTATCTCGGGGGCAGCTACGGCCCAGTCAAAGTGAGGGCCTGGTACACCAACGACTACAGCAATGGGGATATCGACGCGTATTACCTCGAAGCGAATGGCACGTTCGAATTGCCACAGAACTTCA
>Ga0209108_10000472_pt1 | contig 22259 bp, 23 predicted proteins | sample Rifsed10ft1_FD_184003 | JGI IMG/M metagenome (GOLD analysis project Ga0209108, IMG submission 184003) | Soil microbial communities from Rifle, Colorado, USA - sediment 10ft 1 (version 2) | ecosystem: Environmental > Terrestrial > Deep subsurface > Rock core/Sediment | place: Rifle, Colorado...
AGGGGTCGGCGCGGGCCTTCGGCGTCGGGGGGCCCGCACCGTCCCGCCCAAGAGGGGTGCTGCCTCCCTGGGGGCCATCCTGTGTCTTGCGGCCGCCGGCCTGGCCCGGCGCGGGTCCCAAGAGGTTGCCTGCCTTGCTGGTCTGGGGACACAGGCGTGAAGCGCCTGAGGGTAAAGGACTCGGTGGGGCTCTTCCGTTTGACAAAAAGTTCACGCGCTTCCGGCCGATGGGGGGTTCTCCATGCCGTTCTGTCAAATCGTGTTCTGGTGAATGGCGCGCTCGACACCTCATCGGTCCGTAAGTTGTTACAAGCACGAGGGCCGACGACGCGCCTTCCAATGTTGGACACTCGGCACACGGATTGCCCCCAAGAGGATGGTGGGCACTTCCGCCCCGCATCCTGGGGATTGGGACCGTGCGTGATGACCCGGCAGGACGAATCCTCGTCGTGGATGACCACAGGGAACACCGGGAAGCCCTCGGCCGGGTGTTAGCGCAGGCTGGTTATGGCGTCCGCCTCGCTTCCAGTGGAGAGGATGCCCTCGCGCTCCTAGACAGCGGCCGCATTGATCTGGTTATTTCGGACATGCGGATGCCTCGGATGGGCGGGTTGGAGCTGCTGAAGCGAGTCAAGCTTCGCTGGCCGGCCACCCAAGTCATCATTCTCACGGCCTTCGGAGACTTTGTCTCCTATGCGGAGGCGATGGAGACCGGAGCCTTCCAGTTCTTGAGCAAGCCCGTGAGGCGCGCCGAGATCCTTGCGTTTGCGCGCATCGCGGTGCGGAAGGCAAGGAGACTTGAATCCGCCCTGGGCCGGGACCCCGGCAATGGTGGGTGTCCAGCGGGTACGCGAGCGTAGGCATCAAGAGGCCATGATCCAACTCATCAAGCAGTATGGCCTTTGGGTCGTGCTGGGCGCTGTCTTCGTTGCCATGTATTGGTACGGACAGGTCATCTGCAGCGGCGAAGATCCCCGGAACGTGGACGCTGGCGTCCAGCGAGGACTTACTCCAGCGAAAGGGATTCAGTCTGTGCGGGACTTCCTTCGGCGGCTTTTCGCCCCGAAGATCGAACTGTAGCGCTGAGGTCTTGCCCGGTCGTTCACGCCACCTCCAAGGTGGTGGTGATTGGAGGCGCGGAGAGAGCCAGGAGGGAACGGGAAAGTAGTCCTTGATGGGGGAGAAGTAGGCAGCCATTCGTTGGGGCAGCGCCCTTGGAGCGTTTCGAGCGCAGGAGCGGACGATGAGGAATCGGGTGATCGGAGGGATGCTGGTAGGGAAGCTGCTGTTCCTCTTGCCAGCCTGGGCGATGGCCGCGGATGGATTTGCCCTCCTGAATCGCATGCACGTGGGACGGGTGAAGGCGGTGGACCCGGCTGCGGGGCGGCTCGTCGTGGAGGGGATGTTCCACGACCGGTCGTTTCGCGACATCCCTGTGACGTTGGAGCCGGACGCACCCATCATCAATCCGGGCCTGATGAATCGGACCCGAGCGGTGCCACGCGGAGACATTCGGCTGGGATACTACGTGGCCTTGGAGTGCGGGGAGACCGGAAAGCGCCACACCGCACGGAAGGTCACAATCACCAGCACCGAGGAAGAGGAGAGGCTCCAACGGGCCCTCCTCAGGGCAAGCCGCGGTGCTCCTCCCGGGTTGCGTGGCACGGGCAGCGGCCCGCGCTGAATTGGAGACCGAGTCACAGGTGAGGCCGCTGCCGAGGAGCGAATCAGGTGGCAGGCGAGATCGGAGGGACGCAGTTCAGGTTCGGGGCCGTGTGGGCCGCAAGCATGGCAGGGGCACTCCTCCTGTGGGTGGCCCTTGCGGCCCTGGCCCCTCGGGCCGAACGAGGCCACGTCGCCAGTGTGGACTCGGCCCAGCGAACGATTACGCTGGAGATGCTGGATACAAGTGGGGGAGGGCCGAGGACCTTCGCGATTTCGAGGAACTTCGGCATCCAGCGGTTCGATCAGAGCCTCTCCCTGGGGGACGTTCGGCCGGGGCAGTGGGTGGAGGTGAGCGTGCGCACGACGGGCAGGACTGTCCCCACAGTGACCAGCATCAGGATTGTCCGCGAGGCACACGAGTCGGTCTCGGGCCCGGAGGGTGGACCGGCCGCGCAAGCCGATCCGGCCTGCGAGAAGGCGCGGACTGCACTCGGGTCAAGCCGGGCGTGAGCGCAGGAGTCGTTTCCCTCCGAAGGCGCATGGAGGACAGAGCGATGCGAGGCATGAGTGGGGTGGTCGTGGTTGTCGCCATCCTGCTGGCGGCCGCGGGAATGGCGATGGCAGCACAGGATGGGGCGAAGGGCGAGGCGAAGGCGGCTAGGGCTGCGACGGGCATCGTCACCGCGGTCACGCCTGAGTCGCGAACGCTGGTCGTAGAGTCTGCCCTGGGCGGCAAGCCCTGGATTCTGGGGGTCGAGGTCACGGAAGGCGGGGTCATTGCGGCTGGTGGGAAGACCGGGAAGCTGGAAGACCTCAAGACAGGGGACCAGGTTCGCCTGCGCTGGATCCGGGAGGAGAACCGGCTGGTGGCCGAATCCATCTCTGTCATTGGAGCCAAGGCGCCGTGAATGGCTGGAGAATCCTGAGGCTTCTCGCTCCCGTTTTCCTCGTGTTGGGCCTGTTGGGCGCCGAGCGGCCGGGGGCGCAACAGCACCCCGCCGCGCCCGTGCGGTCGCTCGTTGAGCTGTTTGCGAGGAACACGATTGCGGGGGAGGTCATGTCGGTGGATCGGGAGCAGCGCACCGTCCTGGTCCGTGTCATCGAGGAAGGGAAGCGGCAGCGTGATCTTCCCATCGCGCTTGACGATCGGACCGTGGTGAAGAAGCTCCGGACGCCGATTTCTCGTGGCGACCTCAGCCCCGGGCACCTGGTCAAGGTGACGTACAGCGAGCACGCCGGGCGTCTGGTTGCCCGGCGCATCGAGGTCACGGGGAAGGCCGTGCACCCGCCAATGCCCTGAGCCGGCGAGTTTCACGGTGAATCGCGTCGGCATCGCAATACCATGAAGTTCTGAACCGGAGACAATCTCACATGTACCCGATACTCCTGAAGATCGGCGGCTTTCACCTACGGGCTTACGGGACCCTCATCGCCATCGCCCTCTTAACTGGTACCTGGCTGGCTGGCCGGGAGGCGGCCCGCAAGGGGATCCCGCCGGAGCGCGTCCAGGACTTCATTGTCTGGGCGACCCTCTTCGGCCTCCTGGGCGCGCGGCTCTACTACCTGGCCTTCGCCGTACCGAGGATCTTTCTTGAAGACCCGCTTGGTGTGCTGGCCATCTGGCGAGGGGGGCTGGCCATCCATGGGGCGCTCATTGCGGGGGCGGCCACGGCGATCTGGTATGTCCGGCGTCACCACCTGTCCTTCTGGCGACTTGCGGATACCCTGGCCCCGTCCCTCATCCTGGGGCAGGCCATCGGCCGGTTCGCCTGCTTCCTGAACGGGGATGCCTACGGGATTCCGGCGACGGTGCCCTGGGCGGTCACCTTCACCAACCCCCAGGCCATGGCGCCGCTCAACGTCCCGCTGCATCCCACCCAACTGTACGAGATGAGCCTGAACCTGCTGCTATTCGGTCTCCTCTGGTGGTGGCGGACGCGCGTCCGCTTCGACGGTCAGCTCGTCCTGTTCTATGCCGGCGGCTACGGCATCATCCGGTTCATCGTGGAGAATTTCCGCGGGGATCAGCTCCAGTATGCCGGCGGAATCTCCGCGGCCCAGACCCTGAGCCTCCTGGTGCTGGTGGCTGCCGGGACGCTGCTCAGCCTCCGGGCTCGTGCCGCCGGGGCGCCTCCCAAGGGGTGACAGTGAGAAGCACGAGATAACGTGGTGTCTGCTGAACCGTCGTGCGTTCGAAAGCGAGTGGACAAGCGGACGGGCTGGCTCCGCTCGGTATATCAATAGCATTTCAGCGATCAGCGGTCAGCCAAGAGCCGCCACACCCCCTGGCTGATCGCTGAAGGCTGATGGCTGACGCCTCTCTCGGCGGGCGCTATGCACCTCTGTGAGGCCTTCACTTGTCAGGGGGAATCGTAACCGGAATGTCAGAGCACGGTACGGACTCAGAGGCGCAGGATAGCGCCCAGGAGCTGGGTGCCCGATCGGGGACCAAGACGCCGGGGCGCCGCTGGAGGTCGCGAGCGGTGGGGGGGCTGGTCCTGCTCCTGGCCCTCGGCACGGGCTTGGCTCTCCGGTCGTCGTGGGGCCGGGGGAACCACGCAGACCGGAACATCGTGGCGGCATACGAAGGGGGCGTCATCACCAAGGAGGCGCTGCTGGAGCGATGGGGAAAGGCGCCGGGCGAAGAGCGGGCGGCGATGCGGACGCCGGAGGGGATCGGGCTGACGATCCAGAGCCTGGCGGTGCATGCCATCTTGGAGCGCTGGGCGCGAGAGCGCCGGCTGGATGCCCGCGAGATGTTCGCCCGGGCCATGCGGGAGGCCACGCAGGAGATCGGCATCCACGACGTGGAGCAGCGACTCCACGAATCGGAGATTCGGGTCGAGGAAGGGGAGATCCAGCAATACTTCGAGGCGAACCGGGAGACGTTCAAGGATCGGACCCTCACGGAGGCTCGGGAGGAGATCCGCAAAATCCTCCACGCCCGCAGGGAGGAGACGGCCGTCCAGGCCTTCTTGAAGCGGCTGCGGGATGGGGCCACCATCACCGTGGACGCGGACCTGCTGCGGGTGCCGGAACCTTCCCGTGAAGAGGTGGCGGCCCACTACCTCGCCAACCGGGACCGGTTCCTCGAGCCAGACCGAGTCCGGATCGAGGAGATCCAGATTGACACGACAGGGGACGCGTCGGACGCTCAGGCGCGGGCCGAAAGGGCGCGGGCACGGCTGCAGGCGGGAGAGGAACTGGGGGCCGTGGCCCCCGCGGTGGGCGGGTGGGCGTCGCGGGGTGAAGGCTTCGTGGCCCGGGGCAGCCGCGGCCCGGCCTTCGACGCCAACGTGCTGTCCTTGAGCGAAGGCGGATTGAGCCCGGTCTTTCGGGAGGGCAACAGCCTCTTCGTGGTGCGCCTTCTCGAGCGCAGACGGGAGCGGCGCAAAGCCCTGGATGAAGTCGAGGTGGAGATCCGATCCACCCTCCGGGCCGAGCGCGAGCGGCAGCGCTACGCAGAGAACAAGACCCGCACCTTGGTGGTCATCAACGGGCAGCGCTACACGCTGGGGGATTTCCTCGCCGAAGCGGAATCCATCGCGCCCCAACACCGGCATCACTTCGAGGGATTCGAAGGGAAACGCCAGCTCCTGGACCGGCTCATCGAGCGCCTCCTGATCCTCCAGAGCGCCTCCGGACGGATGGCGGACCTGCGGAACAAGGAGGACATCGAGGAGACCCGGCGCCACCTCCTCGCGGAGATGCTTCACCAGGAGGAGATGGCGGCTGAGAAGGACCCCACGGAGGAAGACCTCAAGCAGTATTTCCAGGGGAATCAGTCTCGCTACCAGCCTCGCCCCCGGCTGAAGATCAGTCTCATCGAGATCCGCCGGGAGGAAACGGAGGAGGCGGACCGGCGCGCCCGGGCCAAGGTGGAGGCGGCCCTGAAGCGGGTCCGGCCGGCCGGGCTGCTCTTCTGGCGCCGGGGAGAGGATTTCGCCGCGGTGGCCCGGGAGGTCTCGGAGGAGCGGGAGACGGCACAAAAAGGGGGGGAGATGGACGGCTGGTTCACGCATCCCGGGGCCGTCCTGATGGATCTCGAATCCCACGCGGCCTATACCCAGATCTCCTCCCTGCGGGCGGGTGAGGTGAGCGACGTGATCCCGATGGGGGACCGGTATTACATCGTGAGGGTCCGGGAGCGACAGGAGCTGCCGCCCCTGCCCTTCGATCGGGTCAAGGACGAGGTCCGGGCTGACGTCGTCCGCGAGCGCCACCGCGAGGTCCTGGCCCGGATGGAGCGGGAGCTGGTCAAACGGATGAATCTCGTGGTCCACGAGGACCGGGTGAGCGAGGTCCTGGCGGAGATGGCCCGTCCGCGGTAACGCGAACAAAGGCGTTCGGGAGTTCGGTGGTTCGTGAGTTCGGTAGTTCTGGAACCACCGACCCACCGAACGGTCGAACGACCGAACGCTTCTTTGGGGGAGTGAACATGGGGCGAAAAGAGCAGACACTGCTGATTGCCATGGGGGCCAACGTCCTGCTGATCGGGACGAAGTTCCTCCTGGCCTCGGCCTCCGGCAGCCTGGCCCTGAAGGCCAGCGCCTGGCATTCCTTCGCCGACCTCTTCGTGTCGGCGATCGTGCTCGGGGGACTGGTGGTCGCGGCGCGGGGACCAGGCCGGGGAACGAGCCGGGCCGGTCGGATCGAGCACGGGGTGGCCCTGTTTGTGGCCATCTTCATCTTCTACATGGGCTATCGGATCTTCGCCGAAGTCGTGGGCGGACATGAGCACGACCTGGCCAACGTGGGGTGGGTGGCGCTGGGGGCCCTGGTCACCATCGGCTTCGCCTACTTCATGGGGCGCTACAAGACCTACGTCGGGCAGCAGACGAACTCACCCAGCCTGGTCGCCGACGGGATCCACTCGATGATGGACGTGTACAGCTCCAGCGTCGTGCTGGCGGGACTCCTCGGCTACCTGATCGGTTTCCGGAGCCTGGACCGGGTGGCGGCGGTGGTCGTGGTGTTGTTCATCCTGTCAGCCGGCACCCACATCTTCAGCGACGCCCTGGCGGGCCTCCGGGAGGAGGGGCACCTGGAGCACCGGTTCCTCCGCGGTCTCCGGCCCTCGCGCCGGATGCTTACTCTGATCGCGGCGGGGCTGGCCCTGGGCTACGTGCTGTCGGGGATCTATCTTGTCGGGCCTGAGGAGGAGGCCGTCGTTCGCCGGTTCGGGCGACGGGTCGCCGTGGGGGTGCAGCCCGGGCTCCATTACCGCCTGCCCTGGCCCGGCGAGAGCGTGACAAAGATCAAAGTCGCGGCCGTGCGGGCGCTCTCTCCGACACCGCTGGAGCTTCTGACCGGCGACGAGAACCTCATCGCCCTGCGGGCCACAGTGCAGTACTCCGTGAAAGACGTGGCCGGGTACCTGTTCAACGTCGGGCAGCCGGAAGGGCTCATCACCGCCAACCTGGAGGCGGCCATTCGGCAGACGGTGGGGGCCCGGCAGATTGACGATCTCCTGACCACGGGGCGGGCGGAGGTTGAGCGGGAGGCGGGGGCCCTCTTGCAGGAGAGCCTGGACCGGCACGGGACCGGCGTGAACGTCCTGACCGTCCGCCTGGTCAGCGTGGCTCCCCCGGCGGAGGTGGCCGATGCCTTCCTGGACGTGGCCTCGGCCCGGGAGGACCGGGCGACCTATATCAACGAGGCGGCCGCCTACGCCAACGAGGTGGTGCCCAAGGCCCGCGGGGAGGGCGCGAGGACCCTCCGGGAGGGCGAGGCCTACCGGGTCGAGAAGGTGAACGTGGCCCGCGGGGAGGCCACGCGGTTCCGGGAGAAGCTCCGGGAGTACAGCCGGGCCCGGGCGGTGACCGAGACGCGCCTCTACCTCGAGGCAGTGGAGCGGGTCCTGACCCGGGTGAAGAAATTCATCGTGAGCCCGGAGATCAAGGAGGACAGCCTGGACCTCTGGTTCGTCGGGGAGGGGACCTCCCTGGCCCAACTGCCCAAGTTCCCCCCGCCCGAGGGGAGCAAACCGTAAGCGTGGGAGGGAGACATGAAACGGCGGAACGTCGTCCTGCTCATCGTGATGGCCGTCCTGATCGTGGCGGCCAATCTGGTCTTCTTTGTGGTGGACGAGACCGAGTATGCGGTGGTGACCCAGTTCGGCGAGCCGATCCGGGCCATCACGACCCCCGGCCTCCAGTGGAAGTGGCCCGAACCGGTTCAGGGGGTGCAGTTCTTCAACAACCGGCTCCTCGTCTACAACCCGGAGAAGATCGAGTTCTTGACCAGCGATAAGAAAAACATCGTCGTGGAGAACTACGTGGCCTGGCGGATCGCCGAGCCGATCCTGTTCCTCAAGAGCCTCCGGGAGCAGAGCCGCGCCGAGACCCGCCTGGCGGACGTGGTGGCCTCGGAGTTGGGGACGGCCCTGGGGCGCCAGGAGTTGTCGGCCCTGGTCACCACCGAGGCTGGCGCCATGCGCCTGCCCCTGGTCCTGGAGGAGGTCACCCGCCGGAGCGACGCCCAGACCCAGCAATACGGCATGCGCATCGTGGATGTCCGGCTGAAGCTCCTGAATTTCCCGGAAAAGAACAAAGTGAGCGTGTTCAGCCGGATGAAGTCGGAGCGGGAGCGGCAGGCGCGGAAGTACCGGTCCGAGGGGGCCGAGGAGGCGGCGAAGATCCGGGCAGAGGCGGAGCGGGAGCAGAAGGTGATTCTCTCCGAGGCCTACATGAAAGCGGAGAAGTTGAAGGGCGAAGGGGATGCCCAGGCCATCAAGATCTACGCCGATGCCTACGGCCAGGACCCCCGGTTCTACAAGTTCCTCCGGACGCTGGAATCGTATCAGAAGTTCATGGACGAAAAGACGACCCTGATCCTCCCCGCCACCTCGGAGTTGCTCAAGTATCTCAATGAGGGGCAGGGGGCGCCCGGGGCCGTTCCTGCGCCGCGGCCGGCGGCCGCTCCCACCGCGACCTCAGAGCCCGCGTCCCCGATGTCGGGGGCACCCACAGGGTCCCCGGGTCGGGAGGTGAAGCGATGAGCGACGAGCCGCGGCCGAACGGAGAACAATGGGAGGAAGAGACCCCGAGCCGTCTCGCAGCCGTCCGGCGGCTTCTGGACTCAATATTCCGGTGCGCCAGTGCCGGCATCGCAGGGGTCATCCGGCGTCTGACGGCGGGTCCCGGGGCCACGGCGGCGCGGGACATCCAGGCCGCGTTTGCCCACCTGTTCCAGAGCCCACACCTGGGGAAGATCAGCCTGGCTGCCCTCGTGGCCCTGTACCTGCTCTCCGGCGTGTACGTGGTGAACCCGGGCGAGGAGGCGGTGGTCCGCCGCTTCGGGCGGGTCATCCGGCCTCGCACGGGAGAGGGCCTGCACTACCGCCTCCCCTGGCCGGTCGAGCGGGCGGACAAGGTGAACGTCTCGGAGATCCGGCGCGAGGGCATCGGGGTGAGCCCTCCGGAGCATGGCATCCGGCTCCACCCGCCGGAGGAGGTCCAGGTCCTCACGGGGGACGAGAACATCGTGAACCTCAAGGTGATCGTCCAGTACCGGGTGAAGGATCCGGCCGACTTCCTCCTCCGGGTGGACTACGACGCCAACCCGTTGATCAGAAACGCCATCAAGCATGCCCTCACGGCCGTGGGGGCCGCGGCACGGGTGGATGACCTCCTGACGGTGGGCCGCACCGAACTCCAGCGGCTCGTCCAGGCCGCCGGTCAGCGGACCCTGGACGAGTACCGGAGCGGCGTCCAACTCGTGAACCTCACGTTGCAGGAGGTGATTCCCCCCAGGGAGGCGGCCGACGCCTTCCGGGACGTGGCCAGCGCCCGGGAGGAGCGCGCCAAGGCCATCAACGACGCCCAGGGCTACCGCAACAGCATCGTCCCCGAGGCCCGGGGCAAGGCCGAGCGGATGCTCCGCGAAGCGGAAGGGTTCCGGGCCGACGCCATCAACCGGGCTCGCGGGGACGCGGCCCGCTTCACCAGCGTCCTGGAGGAGTACCGGCGGAGCGCCGGGGAGAACGGGGCCGAAGTGACACTGTACCGCTACTACGTCGAGGCCATGGAGAAGATCCTGACCCGGGTGAAGAAGTACGTGGTGGATCCCAAGGGACGCAACGAGCGGGTGAACATACGGGTGGTGGAACCGCGGTGAGGACCCAACGCAAGCGTCAATGACCAATGACCAATGACTAGCGCGTATTATGCGTGAAGTCGCTTCGCACGTCGGATTTGCCCCCTCACCCTTGCCCTCTCCCACACTGGGGAGAGGGGATCAGAAAATGTGCCCCTCTCCCTCGATGGGAGAGGGCACCCAAGGGGTACCCGGTGAGGGTGTCTCGCGGATTTGGTGAATAATCCGGGCTAATGAGTGGACTGGAAACGAGGTGAGGGTGCGAGAGGCGCAGGATATGAAGGGAGTCGCGGAAAAGGGCGGGACGAGCCGGCGGCAGTTCTTCAACCGGATCCTCACCGGGATCGGCGGGCTAATCGGCGTCGGCGCGGGGGCGCCCCTCGCGGGCTTCGGAATCCTGCCGGCCCTCAAGGAGGAGGCGCTGGACTGGGCGCGGTTGGGGCCAGCGGAGATGTTCGTCACCAGCGAGCCCAAACTCGTTCCCTTCACCCACGTGGTGCCCAAGCCCTGGCCGGAGGAGCCGGTCAAGCATGCGGTCTACGTCCTCAAGAAGGGGGAAGCCGACTTCGTCATTTACGACATCCGCTGTACCCACGTCGGCTGTCCGATCAACTGGAATGCCCAGGCCAAGCGCTTCTTCAGCCCCTGCCACGGGGGGGTCTTCGACATCGAGGGCCGCGTGCAGGCGGGGCCTCCGCCCCGCGCTCTGGACCGCTATGAGGTGAAGATCGAGAACGGCATCCTCTACGCCGGGCGGCTGTACCGGGTGGATGAGAGTCTTCGCCGAACGGCGTGAGGCAGGGAGGATGTGGCGGAGGCTTTGGCAATGGCTGGATGAGCGCGCCGGTCTGGCATCGCTCACGGACGCCTTCCTGGAGCGGAAGGTCCCGAGGCGGGTGGGGTGGCTGCACACCCTGGGGAGTGCGACACTCTTCCTCCTCGCGCTCCAGGTGGTGACGGGGGTGGCCCTCTCCCTGTACTACGTGCCCACGCCGGACCACGCCTATGAGAGCCTGAAGTACATCACGCAGACCGTGCCCTTCGGGGCGTTCCTGCGGGGGTTCCACCGTTGGGGTGCCAGCCTTATCGTCGTTGTGGCCGTCCTGCATATGGTCCGGGTCTTTTTCATGGGGGCATACAAGTACCCCCGGGAGTTAACGTGGGCCATCGGCATTCTGTTGCTCGGGGTGATTCTTGGCCTGGGGTTCACGGGATATCTGCTCCCCTGGGACAACCGGGCCTACTGGGCCACCGTCGTTGGCACGAGCATCGTGGAGAGCTGGCCGGTGATCGGCGGCTTTGCCGCCCGCATCCTCCGCGTCGGGACCGACGTGGGGATCCGGACGCTCATCCGGTTTTACAACCTCCACACCTTCGTCCTCCCGGCGTTCCTCGGCTGGCTCACCCTGGCCCATCTGTACCTGGTTCTCCAGCAGGGCATCGCGGCGCCGCCCGCCGCCGAAGGCAGGCGGGTCTCTCGATCCACCTTGCGCGCCCCGGATTTCCGGGAGGCGTACCGGCAGGAGGTGGAGGAAAAACAGCGCACGGGCATCCCGTTCTACGAGGCGTTGTGGAAAGACGGGGTAGTGGCCCTCGTCCTGTTCACCCTGCTCGCCGTCATGGCCCTGCTCCTGGAGATCCCGACGGAAAAGGTGGCGGATCCGTCCGACGTCAACTACCTTCCGCGCCCGGAATGGTATTTCCTCTTCCTCTACGAGCTTCTCTGGTACTTCAAGGGCCCATGGATGGTGGTGGGGACGTTCGTGATTCCGGCGGCCCTTTTCCTGGCGCTGCTCCTGGTGCCGTGGCTGGATCGCCGGCCGGAGAGGCATCCCCTACGGCGGCCTCTGGCATCCTCAGTAGCCGCCGCCGGGATCTTTGCGGCTGTGTATCTCACGTACCTCGGGGCGACGGCCCCACTTCCCCCGAGCGCCACGGCTGCAGCGCTCCCGCCCGGCGGACCAAAGGTGGCGGTCGCGGCCACGCCCGAGGCCGGCAAGCGTCTCTACGAGGCGCAGGGCTGCTCGGCCTGCCACGCCATTCGGGGCCAGGGCGGCGCTGCGGGGCCGGACCTGTCCCGCGTCGGTCGAACGCGGGATGCCGCCTGGCTGGCCCGCTTCACCAGGGATCCGGAGGCGGTGAAACCGGGCTCGCCCATGCCGCCCTACAAGGATCTGTCGGAGGCCGAGCTTCAAGCCATCGCCGCCTATCTGGCGGTGCTGCGCTGAGAGATTCGGTGCCCTGCAACGCCGTTATACGGCTACTCGGAGAGCAGCATGCGATCAGGCGAGGCTGAGGAATGACCTGGGGATTGGTTGCCCGTGGGTGGTGGGATCGGCTGTGGGGGCGACTAGAACCGATGCCCTATCCCTTCGCCGAAGCAACGCTGCTGGATTTCCCACTTCGCACGCTCTTCTTCGGTCCGGCGCGCGTCCTCGCCACGTTTGACCTGAAGCCCGGGCAGCGCGTGCTCGAGATCGGATCCGGCACAGGCTATTACTCCTTGGAAACTGCGCGTCGCATCGGTGACGGGGGGCGACTGATCTGTCTGGACATTCAACGCGAGATGCTGCTCGAGACGCATCGCCGACTCTGTGCCGCAGGCTTCGAGGGTGCCGGGTCTATTCAGGCCAGGGGCGAGGATCTCCCCTTCGCAGCCAACTCCTTTGACCACGTCTTGGCTGTGACTGTCCTGGGTGAAATTCCTGGCCGCTCGCAGGCACTCAGGGAGATTCGGCGTGTCCTTCGGCCAGGTGGGCGCTTATCCGTCTCGGAGCAGTTGCCCGATCCCGACTTTATTACACTCGGAAGCCTGCGCCGCCAGCTCCGGGCGTCCGGCTTCGTGGAGGAGGCGACACATTGTCACTTTCTCCTTGCGTACACCTCCGTGTGGCGCGTGGACAAGTCGGAGCAGAGCAGAAGAGAGCCGGCATATCCCGACCGTACATCAGGCCACGCTGCCGAGCTGAGGGCATGTCGATAGGGCAGCTATGCGAGCAACGGTCATCTTGGTACTGGTGGCTGCGGTCCTGATGGCTCCTGGGACGCAAGCGGCCGAGGATGTGTATGTCCTCTGGGGGAACCCCCGGGCCGGCCGAGAGGTGTTCGTGAAGAAGGGCTGCGGAAGCTGCCACGCTATCAAGGGTGTCGGGGGCAAAGGCGGGCCGGACTTGGGGCGACCTCCGGGCGCGCACCGGACGATGAGCCAGTACGCCGGTATCCTCTGGAACCACGCCCCGGCCATGCGCGACGCCATGCAGAAGCGTGGCATCCCCTGGAAGCCCCTTGAGGGACCGGAGATGCCAGATCTCATTGCCTATCTCTCCTCCATCCAGATGCTGGACGACCCCGGCGATCCGAAAAAGGGAGAACGCTTGTTCACCGAGAAAGGCTGCAGTTCCTGCCACCGCATCCGGGGTGAGGAGTTGGCGCAGTGGCAACGCTACGCGGCGCCGGTCCTGTGGGCCGAGGTGATGTGGCGCCACGGCCCGGAGATGCAAGAGCAGATGGCCAAGCTGGGGCAGGCCTGGCCCCGCTTTGCCCGTACGGAGATGGCCGACCTTGTTGCCTACATCCGGTCAGTCACCCGCAGGAGCCCATGACGCTCACGGTCGGACAGCCAGCGATTCACGGCCAGCGATCAGCCTGTCAGCGGTCATGCTTCAGGCGGCTGCTGACTATCACACTGATGGCTGACGACCGCTTCTTCCCCGCCGCGCGATTCTAGGGAGGTGGCACAATGATTCCTGGCTGGAAGGAAGAGATCGAAGGTGAGTATCTGGAATTCCTTCGGGAATGCCGGAAGGCAACGCCGGCCGACGTGGCTGCTCGTTTGGGCGTGTCGGAGTGTTGCGCCATCTACTGGTTGACGGACCTGGCCCGGGCGGGCCGAATTCGGATTCTGGCTGTCGAACCGGTGGAGGCTGGCCAGGTCTCACGGGACCGGGAAGTTCCAGTGGGCTCTCCGCTGCAACCTTGTTCCTCGGCCCCCGACGCAGGCAGGGTTCTCGAGGCCGCAGCATGAAGGCGGATTGCCCTTCATCTCGCCGGGCGGCGATGCGATGGTCTGCTCGATCGGACAACTATACCGAAAGGACGCAGCTCTGGGAGGTAGCTTGACCCCCGCAGTGCTGTCGGATACTTTGCAAGTGAAATTGACAGTCTTTTTCGCTTAGACCTGAGCCCACACGATTTCGGGTCCCGGGACACGCCGGAGGCCACGCCGGTGGAGATATCTTGATGGATATCCTCAGCAAGATGTTGGAGGCCATGGTCATCACCCTGCGCGAGGGGGTCGAGGCCGCCCTGGTAATCGGGATCCTCCTGGCCTACCTTCGCAAGACCGGTCGGGAGGCGCTTACCCGGTATGTCCTCCTCGGACTCGCCGCCGCCACTCTGGCCAGCCTCGCGGGCGCCATCTTCATCCAGCGCTATGGCCTGGATCCGGAGAATGAGGTCCTGGAGGGGACCGTGATGTTCGTGGCGGCCGCCCTGGTCGGCTCCCTCGTGGTGTGGATGTGGCGGACGGGGCGGAGTGTCCGGCGCCGACTGGAGGCGCGCCTGGATGCGCTGGCGGGTCACGCGGCAGCGGGGACAGCGGGATCGCGGGCCGCGCTGGGTGTGTTCACCTTCGCCTTCCTCGTGGTGCTGCGGGAGGGCGTGGAGACGGTCCTGTTCCTGGCAGCCCTCTCCGGGACCATCGGCGCCAATCCCCTCTACAATGTCCTGGGCGGCGGCCTGGGACTGCTGCTGGCCGTCCTCTTCGGCTACCTCCTCGTCCAGGGGAGCGTCCGGATCAACCTGCACCGCTTCTTCGGCGTCACCGGGATCGTCCTCCTGATTCTGGTGGGCAAGCTCATCGCCGGCGGCTTCCACGAGTTCTTCGAGGTGGGCCTGATTCCCAGCTCGCCCTTCTGGTTGGAGGTCGTCGGCCTGTTCACCCGCGAGACCACCTCCCTGCTGGTGCTGATCCTGCTCATCGCGCTGCCGGGTCTCTGCCTGGCCTGGGATGGATGGCGGATGGCCCCGCCCGTGCAGGTCGAAGAGACTCTGGGGGCTGAACGGCGCAAGCACCTGGCGGGCTTCCGCCGGGCCCGGCGCTGGACGCTGGCGGCGGGGACGGGGGCCCTTTCCATCAGCCTGGTGCTCGGCTCCTTCCTGGTTGTCCAGGCCACCCGCGGGTACGATCCGACCCCGGTTCGGGTCGTCCCAGCCGGGGACGCCATCCGGCTGGCCTTCCCGGAGGACGGGAAGATCCACAAGCACGTGGTGGACGTCGAGGGGGTCCCGGTCCGCTTCTTCCTCCTGAAGCGCAAGGACGGGAGCCTCGCCAGCGCCTTCGACGTCTGTTACATCTGCCCGCCCAAGGGCTACTTGCAGGACGGCGAGCAGCTCATCTGCAAGAACTGCGACGCGCCCATCAACGAGGCCAGCGTGGGCATGACCGGCGGATGCAACCCGATGCCGCTTGCCGTCGAGGCGAACGGAACCGAGGTGACGGTGACGATGGCGGAACTGGCCAAGGGCCGGGACCGCTTCGCCAAGAGGTAGCCGGATGCTCCCTCGCCTCCTCTGGAAATCGGTGCGCGGGCGGAAGAGCCGCATCGCCCTGGCCAGCGGGGCCGTGGCGGTGGCGGCCGCGCTGGCGTCGGCGCTCTTGAACGTGGCCCTGGACATCAGCGAGAAGGTGGCCAGGGAACTCCGCGCCTTCGGCGCCAACATCGCGGTCGTGCCCAGGCAGGATGCCCTGGAGGTGGAGATCGGTGGCCTCCGCTACGCAACCGCGACCCAGGCGGCCTATCTTGCCGAATCCGATCTCCCGAAATTGAAGACCATCTTCTGGGGATACAACATCGTGGGCTTCGCGCCGTTCCTCTCGGCCCCGGTGGAGGTGGGGGAGACCCGGGCCCTCCTGGTCGGCACCTGGTTCGACCGCGAGGTCCCCCTGCCGCAGGGCCCGCGCAAGTTCACCTTCTCCACCGGCAATGTCCGGGAAGTGAAATCGGAGGAGACGAGCTTCCGGACCGGCGTCCGGGCCATTGCCCCGTGGTGGAGGGTGGAAGGCCGCTGGGTCGAGGACGCGGCCAGCGAGGCCATGGTGGGAAGCGCCCTGGCCCGCCGCCTGGGCCTCGCCCCTGGGGGACGGCTCTCCGTGCGGGCGGACCGGGCGGGCCGCGAGTTCCGGATCGCCGGCATCGTCCGGACCGGAGGGCCGGAGGAGGACCAGGTCCTCGTGGATCTTGCCGCCGCCCAGGCCCTCCTTCGGCTTCCGGGAAAGGTGGACCGGGTGCAAGTGAGCGCCCTGGTCAAACCTGACGACGCGCTGGCCCTCCGGGGCAAGCGCAATCCCCAGGGCCTCTCGCCCGAGGAGTATGAGCGCTGGTACTGCTCCCCGTACATCGACGCCGTCATCTACCAGATCGGGGAAGCGATCCCGGATGCGAAGGCGAAAGCCGTCCGCCAAGTGGCGGAGGCCGAGGGGGCCTTCCTCGGCCGGCTGACCCTCACCATGCTCCTGGTTGCCACGGTCGCCATGGCGGCCGCCGGGCTGGGGGTGATGGCCACCATGACGACCACGGTCCTGGAGCGCCGGGAGGAGATCGGATTGATGAAGGCCATCGGCGCCGAGCCGCGCCAGATCGCCCGCCAGTTCCTCTTCGAGGCGGGGTTGTGCGGCCTCGTCGGCGGGGCGATCGGGGCGGGCGCGGGCCTGGCCCTGGCCCGGCTCATCGGCACGCAAGTCTTCCAAGCGCCCATCGTCCCGAGCCCGGTGACCGTGCCCTTCGTCCTGGGATTGGCGTTGCTCATCGCGCTCCTGGGCGCTGCCTTGCCGACCCGGCGGGCGGCTCGGTTGGACCCCGTGGTGACGCTGCGAGGCCGGTGATGCGCTTCCGATTCTTCCTTCGCCTGATGCGGAGATCGCTCACCAACAGGCTTGGCAAGTGGCTGACCGCCGTCCTGGCGGTGGCGATGGGGGCGTCCCTGGTCTCCGCCTCGCTGACCCTGGCCGTCAGCATGCGGGCAAAGATGAGCCAGGCCCTCCGCTCCTACGGGGCCAACATCCTCCTGGTCCCCGCGGCCGGTCTGGCCGCCGCGGCGGGAGGCGCCGGCGGGGCGCAACTATTCGCCAGCATGTCGGAGGACGTGCTGGTCAGGTTAGCCGAACTGGGTCGCGATCTCCCCCTGGTGGGCTATGCCCCGCAGCTCTACGCCATGGCCGAGATCGGATCCCATCGGGTGGCCCTGGTCGGGACGTGGCCGGATGCCATCCGTCAGGTGAATCCCTCCTGGCGCGTGGAGGGAGGATGGATCGAGGATCGGACCGACGCCGCCCAGGCCATCGTCGGCACCTCGGCGGCTCAGAAGCTCGGCCTGACGGTCGGTTCCCCACTCACCCTGAGCGTTCAAGGTCGGGCGCGCACCTTCCGGGCCATCGGGATCCTGAGCACCGGCGGCTCGGAAGACGAGCAGGTTTTCGTCACGCTGCGTGCCGCCCAGGAACTCACGGGACGCCCGGGCCAACTCAGCCTCATCCAGGTGAGCGCCTCGGCGGCGGATAGCCGGCCTGCGTCGAGCCTTCGTCCCGAGCTCAGGCCGAGGGGCTCAGGCGAGACGGTCGAGGACATCGCTCGCGCCCTCGAAAGCAGCCTGCCGGGCGTCGCGGCCCGGACCCAGCTCCGCCTGGTCATGGCGGAGGAGCGCCTCCTGGCCCGCCTGTCGCTGCTCCTGAACCTCGTGGCGGCGTTGGTCCTGATCGCGTCCACCCTGACGGTCGCCGCGGACATGGCGACCAGCGTCCTCGAGCGGACCCGCGAGATCGGCCTCATGAAAGCCCTCGGCGCCAGCCGCTCGTACGTGGGACGTCTCTTCCTGGTCGAGGCGGGCCTCATCGGCCTCGCGGGCGGCCTCCTCGGGGGAGGCATCGGCCTGCTGCTGGCCCAGGTCATCGCCCGCACCACATTTGGAGGTGCCGTCCCGCTCTCCCCGCTTCCCACATTCGCCTCCATCGGCGTCGGGGTGGGTGTCGCCAGTGTGGCCAGCCTGATCCCGGTCCGCCGGGCGGCGTCCACTCGACCGAGCAGTGTCCTGCGAGGGGAATGACCCATGCACGACATCATCACCATGGAAAACGTCACCAAGATGTTCCCCGGGGGCGTGGTCGCCCTGGACGGGGTGAGCCTGGCGGTCCAGCCGGGGGAATGGATCGCCGTCATGGGGTCATCCGGCTCCGGCAAGACCACGCTCCTCAACCTCATCGGGTGTCTGGACCGCGCCACGCGCGGCCGCATCACCCTGGACGGCACCGACATCGGCCACTTGACGGAAGCACACCTGACGGAGGTCCGCCGGGAGAAGGTGGGCCTGATCTTCCAGCAGTTCCACCTGATCCCCTATCTCAACGCGGTCGAGAACGTCATGCTCGCCCAGTACTTCCACAGCCTGGCGGACGAGGCCGAGGCGCGTGAGGCCCTGGTGCGGGTCGGCCTGGTGGATCGCTTGCACCACCTTCCCTCGCAACTCTCCGGCGGGGAACAGCAGCGGGTCTGCATCGCTCGGGCCCTCATCAACCAGCCTAAGCTCCTGCTGGCGGACGAGCCCACGGGGAACCTGGACGAAGGGAACGAGCTGATCGTCATGGAGATCCTCCAGCGCCTTCATAAAGAGGGCCATACCATCGTGATGGTCACCCACGATCCGCACATCGGCATGCTGGCCGACCGGCGGATCGAGCTGGACCATGGCCGCCTCGTCCCCGTTCACACCCACGATCTGGCGGGAGAATCCTCTGCGGGGGCTGTCCGGTCGTGGGACCCAGCGGTCTCGGATTGTCTGGATTCTCGCGGAAAAATGGAGCAACGGAGTCAGGAGGGTATCTCATGACGCAGCTAAGCAAGACCGAGAGAAAGCGCAGGACCCATGCCGCCCGCCGGCGGAACCGGGCCATCGCCTTCGGCATCGTTGCATCCGTTGTCATCGGCCTCACCGGGTATCTCCTGTGGCGGGTCTTTGTCCCCATCCCCGCTGCGGCCGCTGATTTCAAGATCCAGACGACGATGGGGGGCTTCCTCCCCCAGGTCATCCGGGCCAAGGTGGGCCAGCCGATCCGGATCCTGCTGGTCAATCGCGATACGCGATTCCATACGGACGGCGGTGGGTGGCACCAGTTCGCCATTGACGACTTGGGCGTCAATGCCAAGGTGGGGCCGGAGAGCACCCAGCTCGTGACCCTCACGCCGACGCGAGAGGGAACCTACGAGTTCTACTGCGACGTCTGCTGCGGGGGGAAGGAGAGCCCCTCGATGCGCGGGAGGCTGGAGGTTTCGGCGTGACCGCGCGCTGGAGCCTGGGGGCCCGGATCTCGACCGTTGTCCTGAGCCTGCTCACCGGCCTGGCCCTCATGGCCTACCTCACCGGCGCTCCCGGGCGGTACGGGCGGTTAGGGGCCGGCATGCTCACCATGCCGGCGGCCACGCTTCCCACCGTCGTGGTGGCGGCCCTGGTGGATTCCATTAACCCGTGCGCCTTCACGCTGCTTCTGATCTTCATCGCCAGCGTCACGGCCTTCCTCCAGACGGTCCAGGGCAAATCGCTCCAGGAGACGCGGGCCGTCCTGTACCGGTACGGCGCCGTCTACATCGGCGCCATCTTCTTCACGTACCTGATCCTGGGCCTGGGGTTCCTCAAGGTGTCGTCCTTCTTTGCCGGCAACCATCTCGGCTCTCGGCTCGCGGCGCTCGTCGCCGTCCTGCTGGGGCTCTGGATGGTGAAGGATGCGCTGCTGCCGGAGGTGGGGCTCCGCCTCCAGGCGCCGAAGCGGGTCGGGGCCCTGGTGCAGCAGTTGGCCCGGAAGGCGTCCTTGCCCGGGATGGTGGCGCTGGGAGTGCTGGTGGGCCTGTGCACGGTTCCCTGCAGCGGCGCCGTGTATCTCTCAGTGCTGGCCATGCTCTCCCTCCAGCAGACGTTCTTCCGTTCTTTCGGCTACCTGGTGCTTTACAACGCCCTCTTCGTGCTGCCTCTCGGGGTGATCCTCGTCGCCGCTTCAGCCCGCCCGACGCTCAACCGGCTGGCCCGCTGGAACCTCCACCACCGGGAGGGTCTCCGCCTCGGCATGGGCCTGGGCGTCTGCGTCCTTGGCCTTATTATCCTGGCGACTGTCTGATCCTTATCCATCGTGCGTGGACGGAAGATGTCTCCCATTCGGGGAGGGTTTCAGGCGGCCGCGCGCGAGGGAGGCGAAGATCCCGCAGAAGCACAGGATAGCGAAGATGGCAAAGGCCACCTTCAAACTGTGGAGGAAGGAGGCCGGGTTCGCCGCTTCTATCCGCACCCGGCCGAGATAGAGGGAAAAGATGAGCATGGCGATTCCCATGCTGAGCATCTGTCCGGTCAGCCGCATGGTCCCCAGCATACCCGAAGCCACGCCGTAGAATCGCTTGTCAACGGAGCTCATCACCGCGTTGGTGTTGGGGGAGGAAAAGAGGGCGAAGCCGAACCCCAGGATGACCAAAGTGGCGACGATGAATCCCAGCGTCGTGCCCTCGCCCAGGAATGCGAGAAGGGCCAGCCCCAGCACGGTGAAGGCCATCCCCAGCGAGGCCACGGTGCGCGGTTCGATCCGGTCCGAGAGCCGCCCGGCGATCGGGGAGAACGCGGCCATGACCAGGGGCTGCGACACCAGGATGAGACCCGCGTCCCGGGGTCCCAGACCTTTCGTGAACTGAAGGTACAGGCTCAGCAGGAAGGTCACGGCGAAGGTGGCGCTGTAGTTGATCAGGGCGGCCAGGTTCGAGAAGGTAAAGACGGCGTTCCCCCTGAGAAAGTTGACATCCAACACGGGGTGCTCGACCCGCTGCTCCCAGCGGAAGAAAACGGCGAGGCCGAGCAGGCCCAGAATGACGAGCCAGGATCCCGTCCTGGCCGTGAGCATGGGAACCCCGTACATGATCATGCTGAGGGACAGGCTGTAGAGCAGCGTCCCCGCGAGGTCGAACCTCTCCCCCCGCGCCTCTGCCCAGTCCGCCTTCAGTCTCCATTGAACAAGGGCGAGGATGATCACCCCCAGGGGGACGTTGAGGAGGAACAGGCTCCTCCACCCGAGGGATTGCGTCAGCAGTCCGCCGAGCGGCGGACCCAGGGAAAGCCCGAGATAGACCGCGGCGACGTTCAGCCCCAGGACTTTGCCCCGTTCCCCTACGGGGAACACCGAGGTCAGCATGGCGACCCCCGTGGCGAAGATCATCGCGCCGGCGACCCCCTGCAGGGCGCGAAAGGCGATCAGGGAGATGATGGAGGGTGAGAGTCCGCAGAGAAACGAGGCGGCAGTGTAGGTGGCGATGCCCCACCCGAAAATCTTCTTTCTGCCGTGGATGTCGGCCAGCCGGCCGAAGGGCAAGAGAAAGACGGCCGCGGGCAGGAGAAACGAGGTCGCGACCCAGGCCAGCAGCACGGCGTCGATGTGAAAGTCCCGCTCGATGGCCGGGAGGGCGATGTTGATGGAAGAAGCCATGAAGGGCGTGAGAAAGGCGGTCAGGGTGGCAATGACCAGGACGGCCCGCTTGACCGCCGCATCCTCCATGTCCTCTGGCATATCTCCCGCCCCTGGATGCCCGGGAGGCTTGGCCATGGGCGATCCCGTTTTCGCCCCGCCGCCTCCCGCATCCCACGCGGCCGGCGCATTGACCCTCCACAACCGGTACCGCTGTGCCGCCGGCCGCCCGACGCTAGCGCGTCTCCGCTCGGAGCGTCAAGGCCAAAGACTCCGCCGTCCCTGCGCACCACCCGGGCGTGCGGGAACTGCCCTCTGCGTTTGGCGGGTTAGGCTGGCCCCCGCGCGGCGTCCCACTCCGGGAACAGGGCCGGGTCTCGTCGGCATGGAGATGCCCGGAATGCCCATGAGGCACTGAGGCACAGGTTAAGTCAGTTCGCCGCAAGCCTGGCAGCGCCATTTCGGACGACCGCCCTGGCCTGGAGATCCCCCTTGGGCGGGGCTTTCGTACGCTTGCACGGATGTCTCTTTCCTTGGGCCCCCCCGGTGACAACAGGGTTGGGCTTCGTACCCGTGAGGTCCCGTCCTCCTTTTGCGCCTTGAGCGAAGTCTCTGAGGAAGCGTCGTATCAGGGCCGGCGAATCCCTCGTGGAGGGTCAGGATCAACTTGGGTAGAGTCGAGTATCCGAGGCAAGTTCCAGCGGGTCTGGCCGCCGAGGAGCACGGTGTGGCTTGGGTGAGAACACTGAAACGGACGGGTCAATGGCTGGGGGTTGACTCGTCCCTGGCTCTCCTGTCTGCGGTGCTGCTCGCGCTGGCTTTCCCGACGTTCAATCTGTTCTGGCTCGCGTTCGTGGGTCTGGTGCCCCTCCTGTGCGCGACACGCAGGCTGGCGCCGTGGCGGGCGGCGTGGCTCGGGCTGCTGTCCGGGACGGTATTCTTCACGATTACTCTCTTCTGGCTGACTCATGCCATGGCGGTGTATGGGCACATCCCCCGAATCCTGGCCGTC
>Ga0209108_10000473_pt1 | contig 22204 bp, 24 predicted proteins | sample Rifsed10ft1_FD_184003 | JGI IMG/M metagenome (GOLD analysis project Ga0209108, IMG submission 184003) | Soil microbial communities from Rifle, Colorado, USA - sediment 10ft 1 (version 2) | ecosystem: Environmental > Terrestrial > Deep subsurface > Rock core/Sediment | place: Rifle, Colorado...
CTTCAGCGAGCGGCATCTTCGGACGTTCCGGCTTATCCGCCGCCTCTTCCGGTCCCTTGCCATAGGCGAGCCCCGCCTCGATGATAAAAGGATTGCCGCGGTAGACGGCGGGCGGCCGCGTCACCGCGGTGTAGAAGTCTCCCTTGATCTGCTTGTACAGGCCATGGAGGATCGCCTTTTCGCCGATGGGCGAGATGCAGTTCGAAGGCGGCGCCATGATCTTGGTGGATTGGATCACCCTATAGAGCGTTTCGGCGGTTTCTCCGTGAACGTTTCGCGGCCGCGTATGCGGGGCAATCTTCGCGGCCTGGCAGATCTCCTGAGCGACCTTGGAGGAGACCCGGCTGAAATCGCTCGATAGGAACCCCGAGAGCGAATGGCTCTTGGTGTCGTGGAGCATTTTTAACAGCATCCCGAACTCGATGCCGTAGGGGTGCGGCTTGATCTCACGGGGCTGAGGCGGCAGCTCGTGAATGGTCCGGGGATATTCTTTGGTCTCTCCCTCCGGGGTATGGTAGACGAGCTTGACGTGCGGGTTGGCGATGGCCACCTGCTCGAGATACTCGTCCACCGAGGCCCGCCCTTTTTGATAGCGCCCCTCGATTTCGAGCGTCACCTGGGTTCCGCGGTGGCTCTCCCAGTCGATCTTCTTGTTCTCAAAAATCCGCGGCTCGTTCTTCTTGGTGTCGATCTGGACTTCGAAGTAGTGGGCGGGCGCCCTGGCGCTGGTGCGGGATATGATCTGCACCGGTTTGCCGGTCGTCAGTTGCGCGTACATGCCGGCGGCCGATATGCCGATTCCCTGCTGGCCGCGGCTCATGCGCAGCCGGTGGAATTTGGAGCCGTAGAGAAGCTTGGCGAATATCCGCGGAATCTGCTGGCGCACGATGCCGGGGCCGTAGTCGACGACCGTGATCCGGAAGCGGTTCGCCTGGCTGGCGGGCGGCGGAGAATCCCCGTTCGACGCCACCTCCACCGTGACGGCGACTTCAGGCAGAATCCCCGCTTCCTCACAGGCGTCAAGCGCGTTATCGACGGCCTCCTTGACGCAGGTGAGCAGCGCCTTTCTCGGATTGTCGAATCCCAGCAGGTGGCGGTTTTTGGTAAAGAACTCGGAGACCGAGATTTCCCGCTGCCGGGTCCCCAGCTCGGCCGCGGACACGGTCGCCTTCGGCTCGGGGGGCTGGGTGCTGGCCGGCGCGGCGGCGGACTTTAGCTGAGGTTTAGACATTCACGCAGAACAGAGTTTTTCAACGCTCTGTGGAAGGCTCATAATTAAACACTATTATATCAGAGACGACGATCTTTTGTGAGATATAAATTACCGGGCAGGAACCTAGCAGGAGCTCTTCGGAAGTTGCAGCGCCGGGCCGAGGGTCGGGTCTCGCGCGCTCACGAGCGGACGATTTCCTCGAACGAAGGCTCGGGCATCCCGGCCTTCCAGGTCGGATCGCGCACCTCGAGCCGGTTCCCGCTGGGATCCAAGAAATAGAGCTCCCTTCCGGTGAAATAACCTTTCGCGCGGTAAGTCAGCTCGACGACGGGGACTTTCCTTTCGTGAAAAACCTTGCACGCCTTGACAAACGTCTCCGGGCTGACCGTGAAGGAATGGTGCGCTCGTTGCTCCACGTCGGACTCTGTCTGCGGCTTCTCGCGCTCGCACAACAGGATGTTGTGGTCCCCGACGTTGAAGCAGGACATGACCGAGTTGCCGAGCCGCCCCAGGGGCTTCAGGCCGAGCAGATCGCCGTAGAACTTCTCCGACTCCTCCAGGTTGTTCACTGCGATGGACCAGTGCGTGACGCCCTCTACTTTCAGTATTGCCATAAGAACCTCCTTGGCACGGCAGACGCACTATATCGCTCCCAAGGAAAGGGTCAAGCAGGCCGATGAAATAAGCTTTAACCTCATTCCCACATTTGCCATTAGTGTTGTTTAGTCTTCCCAATCCTGAGAAAGCCCGTCTCGCGTTGCAATGAAATCCGGAAAAATTCCATGGCATAGCTCTTGCTCTCTCCTTTCATTATGGTCTCCTTTCCCGGCATTCCCAGCACGGCCGACGGCTCCGAGGCGGTGGTCTGGGTCGAGAGCCACATCAGCCAAGGGGCCTGCGCTTATCCGATCACGCCGTCGACGAACATGGGCGGCGGCTATCAGATGGCGGTGGCCAACGGCCGGCGCAATCTCTGGGGCGAGGCGCTGGCTTTTTTGGAGCCCGAGTCGGAGCACAGTTCCGCCAGCGCTTGCGAGGGATTCGCGCTCGCCGGCGGCCGGGTGGCCAATTTTACCTCCGGGCAGGGACTGATCCTGATGAAGGAGGTGCTGTACGTGATCGCGGGCAAGCGTCTGCCGGTAGTTTTTCACATCGGCGCGCGCGCCCTGACCTCGCAGGCGCTCAATATCCACGCCGGCCATGATGACGTCATGGGGGTGGCCGACTGCGGTTGGGGCATGCTTTTCGCCCGCAACGCCCAGGAGGCGGCGGACCTGGCGTTGATCGCCCGGCGCGCGGCGGAAGAGGCGGAAACTCCGTTCTTTAACGTTCAAGACGGCTTCCTGACGACGCACACGATCGAAAGCTTGAAGCTGCCGGAGCCCGAGTTGATGAAGGAGTTCATCGGCGATCCCGCGAGCGAGCACCGGCTGCGCAATCTCATGGATCCGACCCATCCGATCATGAGCGGCGTGGTGCAGAATCAAGACAGCTATATGAAGGGTAAGATCGCGCAACGCTATTTTTACGACCGGCTGCCGGCGATCGTGCAGCAGGTGATGGCGCGCTTTTCCGACCTGACCGGCCGGCGCTATGCCATGATCGATCCCTACCGCCTGGAGGATGCCGAGCACGCCATCGTCGGCATGGGGAGCCTGCTCGAGACCGCCTCGGCCACCGTCGATTACCTGCGCGAGCGGGAGCAGCTCAAAGTCGGATCCCTGCACGTGACCTGCTATCGTCCGTTTCCCGGACCCGAGATCGTTGAGGCGCTGAAGCACCTCAAGTCGGTCGCCGTCATCGAGCGGCTGGACGATCCGGCGGCCCGGTCCAATCCTTTGACCGCCGCCATCAAGGCCGCTTTTGCCGACGCGTTGGCCGGCGACCCCGGCTACCCGGCCCTAAAGCGCGCGCCGGTCGTCTATTCCGGCGCGGCCGGGCTTGGCAGCCGCGATATTCGTCCCGCCGATTTCGTGGCGGTGGTGGACCACATGCGCCGGCAAAAGGAGCGCCGCTTCTTCGTGCTCGGCATCAAGCACGAGCTCGCGCTTGTCGCCGAGCGCGACCCCGACGTGCGTCCGCCGGGCGCGTTCTCCATGCGCGGCTATTCCATCGGCGGCTATGGCTCGGTGACCACCAACAAGATCATCGCCACGGTCGTCGGAGATCTCTTCGGTCTCAAGGTCCAGGCCTATCCGCTGTACGGCTCGGAGAAGAAGGGGCTGCCGACGACCTACTACCTGACGGTGGCCGAGGAGCCGATCCGGGTTCATTCCGAGCTGAAATACGTCGATTTCGTGCCGCTCAACAACGTCAACGCCTTCAATCTGGGCAATCCGCTGGACGGCCTGGCGCCGGGCGGCGCGATCTTCATCCAGCACCAGAGCGCCAATCCGGCGGAGGTGTGGGAAACGATCCCCTCCTCGGCGCGCGATACGATCCGGCGCAAGGGCATTCGGGTCCTGGCGCTCGATGCCGTGAAGATCGCCGAGGAGGTGGCGAGCCGGCCGGAGCTGGCGCAGCGCACGCAGGGCATTGTGCTGTTGGGTGTCTTTCTCCGGGTGGCGCCGTTCATTTTGCAGCGAGGGCTCGGCGACGCGGAGCTCTACGGCGCCGTGGAAAAATCGCTGCGCAAGTTTTTCGGCAAGCTGAGCGAGCAGGTGATCCAGGATAACTTAAAGGCGGTGAAGCGCGGCCACACGGAGGTTTTCGAGGTGCCGCCCGAAGTGATGGAGGCGGCGGCATGAAAATAATCGGCGCTTGCGCGCCGGCAGGGGAGAGCGGGTCATGAGCGGACAAACGGTTGGCGCCTGGATGCACCGCGGCGTGATCAGCTGCGGTCCCGACACTTCGCTGGAAGAGGTGGCTCGCACCATGGACTCCAAAGACGTGAGCGCCCTGGTGGTCGTCAACGAGGCGGGCGATGTGGTGGGGGTGATCTCGCGGACGGACCTGGTCAACACCCGTTTCGTCGAGCCGTACATGAAGCATTGGCGGGGCATGACCGCGGAGCACCTGATGAGCCGTCCGGTCATCAGCGTCAGCCCGGAGACCCCCGTTACCGAGGCCGCAAACCTCCTGCGTGAGAAGCAGATCCACCGGCTGGTGGTGGTCGAGAAGGAGGGGCAGCGGCTGCGGCCCCTGGGGATTCTTTCAGTCACGGACCTGGCGAAAAATATCGATGGGAGATAGGCGGAGGTTTGCAGTGAAAAGACACGCGCGGAAATCGAACGGGACCAAGGCGGCGGCCCGCAAGCCGACCGAGATCGGCGTAAAGCAGCCGGGCGAAGCCAAAGAGATTCATGAGACCACGTTCCTGGAGACCCGGCTCCTGGAGCTCGATCTCGACACCTATGTCGATGACTTCAACCGGCGGGTGATCGGCGCCTACCAGCAGGGGACGGGCTCGGTCGCGCTCCCGGCCGACATCGGCATAGCCCGGAGCCTCATTCCCCCGGGCACCGCGGCGCTGCGCGACTTCAGCTACATCGCGCCGGAGATTCCGGAATTTATTTCCGACAAATGCGTCGGCTGCATGAGCTGCGTCACCGAGTGTCCGGACACCGCCATCCTGGGCAAGGCGATTCCGGCCTCCCGGGTGGAGCGGGCCCTGGCCGAGATCGACGACCCGGCGGAGCGGGAGCGGGTGCGCTCCCACTGGAGCCGGACCCGCAAGTATTTCGACGTGCCCGAGAAAAAGGGCGGGGAAGGCGCGCTGTTCGGCATCTTCATAGACCCCACCAAGTGCAAAGGCTGCGCCGAGTGCGTGCAGGTGTGCGACGAGCTGGACTATCACGCTCTCACCATGGTCAAGAAGGACGAGGCGACGCTGCCGCGCTACCGCCACGCGTTCAATTTCTTTCGCCGCGTCGGACCGACCCCGAAGGAGTATATCAACGAGAAGGCGCTGGCCGACTTCATGCTGGCGGAGGCCTCGGCGCTGCTCTTTGTCGGCGGGGCGGGCTCGTGCATGGGCTGCGGCGAGGCGACGGCTCTACGCATGATGCTGGCGGCGACCGGCTTCGTCTACGGGCCGGAGAAGATCGCGATCGTCGCCGCCACCGGCTGCAATACCGTGTATAGCTCGACCTATCCCTACAATCCCTTTCTCGTCCCCTGGACCAACTCGTTGTTCGAGAACGCGCCGGCGGTCGCGATGGGAATCCGCTCGCGCTGGGATCAAAAAGGATGGCGCGACAAGAAGCTCTGGGTGATCGGCGGCGACGGCGCCATGTACGATATCGGCTTTCAGAGCCTGAGCCGTCTGCTTGCCAGCGGCATGGACATCAATATCCTGGTGCTCGATACCCAGGTCTACTCGAATACCGGCGGCCAGGCCTCGACCGCTTCCTTCTCCGCGCAGGACGCCAAGATGGCGGCGATCGGCGGCTCGCTGGCGGGAAAACGGGAGCACAGGAAGGAGCTGGCGGAGATTGGTCTGATGCACCCGGAGGTCTACGTCGCCCAGACGACGCCGGCTTATATCAACCACTTTTACAAAGCCATTATCGAGGCCAACGAATATCCGGGTCCGGCGCTGGTCAACGTGTATGCCACCTGCCAGCCGGAGCACGGGGTGGCCGACAACCTCTCCGCGCAGCATGCCAGAATGGCCGTGGAGTCGCGCGCCTTCCCCCTGTTCGTGCACGATCCGCGCAAAGGGAAGAAGATCCGCGAGCGCTTGAGCCTGGTCGGTAATCCCGCGCAAAAAGAGGACTGGTGGACGCCGCCGAACGGCGACAGCCCCTTCACCTTCGTCGATTTCGCCCGCACCGAGCGCCGCTTCGCCAAACAGTTCGACGACGGCGACAATCCCTCCCAGGCGCTTCTCGAGGCTGAAGAGGACCGGCTGCAGAACTGGCGAATATTGCAGGAGCTGGCCGGCCTGCGCTGAGTCGATGTGCCGTTAGATTAGCCGGTCCAGCAAGGCCAGCGCCGGGCTGACTCGAATCCCTTCGGGAGTACGATAATCCTTGCTGCCGGTTCCCGACACCTGCCACGCCTCAGCCTCGGGGAACCGCGCTTTAAGGTAGCGAAGACCCCGATCCACATCGCTGTCTGCCCACTTGCATTCAACGAGTAATTGCGGCCGTCGCCCCTCGACCACGACGAAGTCCACCTCGCGGCCGTCCGTGTCGCGGAAGTAGCGCAGCTCGAGGTCACGGCCCCGCGCATCCTGCTCGAAGTGCACCCACTTTAGAAGGTGCGAGGCGATGAGGTTTTCGAAGCGGGCAGGCTCCGACGGCACGAGCGACCAATCAAAATGGTAATGCTTTTGCTCCTTTTTGACCGCGCGAATGCGGGGCGCGCCGAAGGGCGACAATCGGAAGATCGCGTAGAGCCGTTCCAGCACTTGCAGCCAGCCGGCCACCGTCTTGTGGCTTATCTGAAGGTCTTCACGCAGGGCGTTGATGGAGAGCGGGGAGCCCACAAGTTCGGGTAGGCGGAGGGCCAGAAGTTCCAGGTTGCCGAGGTCTTGGATGCGCTCCAGTCCGGCCACGTCCTCCCGCACCAGCCGATTTCGGTATTCGCGCGACCACCGGCGCGCCTCGACCTCTGAGCCGCTCAGGAAAGGCTCGGGAAAACCTCCCAGCTTGAGCAAATCGCCCAGCCCGGCGGACGTGCGAATGGCGAGTTCCTTTACCGAGAACGGGTGGAGCCGCAACAGATGATACCGTCCCTGAAGGGAGTCGCCGCCGAAACGGTAGAAATCCAACCGAGCGCTTCCCGTGACCAAGATTCTCTGGCCAGGCCTTCGGCCATCGTATAGTCCTTTAAGCCAGTTGCGCCACGACCGGTATTTATGAATCTCGTCGAAGACCCATAAGCGGGAATTAGGCAGCTCACGCTTGAGAATGCGCTCGCGGTGCTCACCCACGTCCCAGCTGAGATAACCCGCGGATGCTCCGGGAAGGCTTAGCGCAAGCGTCGTTTTTCCGACTTGGCGGGGCCCCACGACAAAAACCATCTTGCGTATAAGGTCCTGGCGAACCTGGGAGAGGAGGTAGCGGTGCCGCATGGGCATTGCTGCATGTTACGGTAATTTTCGACCGTGGTCAATATTACTCACGGTGATTTTTGACCCTAATTGAAAATCGCCTGCGGCGCCTTCTGTGCCGGGCGTTGGCTGGATTCCGTTAGAGGATATCCTGAAAGTAGGAGTATGCCTTGCCGACCAGCTCGTGGTAGCGGCTTGAGGTGCGGACATCCAAGGAGCGCGGCCGCTTGAGATCTATGCGCAGGATGTCTCGGACCGTGCCCGGGCGCGGCGACATCACCACGACCGTGTCGGAGAGATAAACGGCTTCCTCCAGGCTGTGCGTGACGAAAAGGATGGTCTTGGCGGATTTCTCCCAGATCTCCAGCAGCTCCCGGTTCAGGCGTTGGCGGGTGAAAGCATCCAGGGCGCCGAACGGCTCATCCATGAGGATCAGAGGCGGATCATACACGAGGCTCCGGCAAATCGAGGCCCGCTGCTGCATCCCACCGGAGAGCTCTCGTGGATAGGCGTTGCGGAATTCTCCGAGCCCCATCATCTCCAGGAGTTCCAGGGCACGCTCCCGATAGCTCCGCAGGTTTCCGCCGAGGGTCTTATTTTCGACCAGAATTTCGATGGGAAACAGCACATTCTCTAAAACCGAGCGCCAGGGCAAAAGGACCGGACGCTGAAAGACCATGCCGAGGAGCCGTTCGGCGGTGCTTTTGACGGAGACCGCCGCTCCTTCGATGCTGATCGCGCCGTCGTCGATCGGGATAATCCCGGCGACGGCGAGCAGGAGCGTGCTTTTGCCGCATCCGCTCGGCCCGACGATGGAGACAAAGGAGCCGCTCTCCACGTGAAAGGTCACATGATCCAGGGCCAGAACCGATTTTTCTCTGAGCTCGTAGGTCTTCCCTACGTTTCTAACGTCGATCATGTCGGCGAATAGTCCTGAGGCGCGCCGTCGCGCTGTTCACCGGCGCAGTCATGGAAAGACATCTCGCGGGTTTTTGCGCACGCAAACGCCCTCGGTTCCTTCGATGTAACGGGCAAACTGAAGCGAATATTCAACCGGATCCATGGCGCCGCTCGGGATTGGGCATCCCCTAGGGTAGAGCGGGTTAACCTCGACCTTGGCCACGATCACATGGGTGCCCGCCCTGGCGAGCGCGCCCCTGTAGGCCTCGTCGAACTTTTCGAGGGAAGTCGCCTCGGTCGCATAGGGAATGCCGCAGGCCAAGGCGACCTTGGCCAGGCTGGTTCTTCCGCCGGCGGTGTTTGTGGGATAGCCTCCGGAGCACTCGTAATGTTCGTTGTCGAAGATCAGATGAATCAAGTTCGGCGCCGGGTGCGCTGCGGCGGTGACCATGTGGGAGAGATTGATCAAAGCCGAGCCGTCGCCGTCGAGCACAAGCACGCGCCGGTGCGGCAGCGCCAGCGCAAGGCCCAAGCCCACCGAAGAGCAGAGGCCAAGCGCGGCGATTGGCAGAATCGGGTGGCTTGTAAGGTCACGCCACTCGAACCGCGGTCCCCCGACGTTGGCGATGACGAGTTCGTTGGTCAGATGGCCGATGACGATCTTCAAGCAATCGTAGCGCTTCATATCGGGAAATCCCTCCGCTTAGCTCTTGGGCGGAAGCAGCACCGCTACGGGCCGTTTGGATGCGTGCATGAGCTGGTGTGCGGCTTTGAGCACGGGGGAGACCTCCGCCGGCTCCCGCAGGATCCAGTACTTGACTCCCATGGCATTCAAGGCCGACTCGGTGACTTGACCGGGATGGACGATCCAGGGGTTCTGCTCGCCGAAGTATCCCGAGTAGGAGACGAGGAGGAGCACGGGAATTTCGTGCGCTATGCTCAGGGAATAGATCGCGTTGCTGCAAGCGAGCAGGCCGGTGTTATGCATCAGGATCGCCGGATTTTTTCCGGCGAGGTAGGCTCCGGCGCAAATGCCGAAGCCTTCCTCCTCGCGTGAGAGGTGTACGTGCATGATTCCTTCTTCGCGGTCGAGCAGGCGCAAGATATCACAGATGTCGTCTTGCACGAGGCTGGCCACGAAATTGATGCGCGCCTCCTTTAGCCCCTTGACCACCGCATCGGGCGGTATCGATCCCGCGGCGCTGAGCGCCATGCTACACCTCCTTGGGTTGCCACGGCATGAGCAACCTCTGCAATAGCTCGAGGGTGAAGAACAGCCCCAGGCCGATCAGTGCGAGCAGGAATATGGCGGCGAAGGCAAGATCTGTTCTGAGCTGCCCCTGTGCCGTAACGATAATGAACCCCAACCCGCGGTCTGACGATACGAACTCGGCCACCACTGAACCGAGCACGGCGAGCGTAATCCCCACCTTGAACCCCGCGAAAATATACGGCAGAGCATTGGCCAAGCGGACCTTCCGGTATACCTGTGACGGCCTGGCCCCGAGGACCCGTGTGAGATAGAGCAGCTCTTCGTCGATGGCGGTAAAGCCCGCCATGGAATTAATCAGAATTGGGAAGAAGGCCGAAAGAAACGTCATGGCCAGCTTCGGAAGCAGGCCATAGCCGAACCAAACGAGCAACACCGGCGCCAGCGCTACCTTCGGCGTGGTTTGCACAAACAGCAAGATAGGGTAGCTGGACTCCCGTAGCCAGCGGAAGTGCCCCAGAATCATCGCCAGGCCGACGCCAACGACGCCAGCCAGGATGAACCCGAGAACGGTTTCCTCAAGTGTCACGAGCATGTGGCCCGCCAGAAAATCCAGGGAGTTCACCAGGGTATTGAGGATGAGGATGGGCGAGGGAAGGATATAGGGGTTGATCTGAAAGAGTGTCGTGGTGAGCTGCCAAAGCAACAGAAGCGTCACCGCCAGCGCGGAGTGCGAGAGGAGTCTAGCCAGTGCATGGGCCGAGCGTTGGCCGAGCGTGTCGCGGCCGGGGCCTTTGAGCTTTGAGCGGCCAACTTCGGGTGTTTCCCCTTCTAAGGCGCGGAGGTCCGCCATCGATCGCTCCTATGGCTTTACCGGCGATAGCCATCGGTCAGAGTAGACTTCTTTCGGCGTGATCGTCCTGGGCAGGTCCAGGTAGCGGTAAAGGATGTCGAAACTGAAGCGCACCTTGGCCGGGTCGAAAGCCCCGAGGCCATGCTCGGCCACCTCGGGCGCCATCACGAGCTCCTTGATGAAGGGCTGTTCCGCCTTGGCCCCGTCGCGCGCGATCTCCGGTCGGTGTTTCAACAGGGCGTCGACGGCTTCGTCGGGGTGTTCCATGGCGTATTTGTACCCCAGGAGCGCTCCCTCGACGAAGCTCCGCACGACGTCGGACTTTTGGGCAAGGGTATCTTCATGGACCACAATACCGTTGCTGTACATTTTCCAGCCGTAGTCGCTCCAGGGAAACATGCTCACGTTGGGAATCTTGGAGCGGAAAAAAGGGATGAAGAAGCGAAAGGTAGAGATCGCGTCCACCTTGCCGCTGATCAGCGCCGCATTTTGCGTGGCGATGTCCAGATTGACGACCTTAACCTTGCTCCAGTCGATGCCGGCGACTTCGGCAAACGCGGACACAAGCTGCATCCCCGTGCTTCCCGGGGGAGTCCCGAAAGTGCGCCCCTCCAGCTCTTTCAGTGTCTTGATCTCCGGTTTGGCAAAGACGGTGTGCGGCCAGTTGTGGTAGATCACGGCAACCTGGACCACCCGCATCCCTTGGCCGCGCAGGAGCGCCGCCGCCGCGATGTCCGTGAAGCCGAAATCGGTTTGTTTCTGCCCTACCCGGCGCGCGGTGTCGAAGCCGCCAAAGCCGCGGTTAATCGAGACCTCGAGTCCGCGCTCAGCCCAAAAGCCCTTTTCCAGCGCGACGAAAAAGGGCGCGTGACGCCCGAGGATAACGAAGTCCACGGCCAGAGAGACCTTGGTCGCGGCGAGCCCACGGCTCGTCCCTCCTTCCAGAGCTAAAGCCAAAAGGACGGTGGCCAGTAAAATCAGAGTACGCTTCGGAGAGCTTCGTCGGAAGAATAATCGCATGCGAGCCTATGCCTCCTTATCTGATGAATAGTGATCGTCGCCCATCGTCCAGCGCACGACCGTCTTGAGATGGCGCTCCCGTCGGAGCTTAAAGAAAGTCGTTTGACCTTGGATGATTAAGCCGATTAGCTCTCAATGTCAAGGTTATGAAGTCTCCCTCAAGGGATCGGTAAATTGAAGCTGGCAGTATTTTCGTGTCTAGTTTTTCGCGCCCGCCGCTCGGATCTCCTCCATCTGGAACGGCCGCAGGGCATCCGGCGCAAGATCTTCCTCGGGTCGAACAAGAACTCCAGCACCCACGCGGCCCAAGAAATTCTCGAAGGAGGCGCTCGCCGCAATCGTCACCAGGTCGCGGTCATCGAATCCTGCCCGGCGCACCGACTCAAGGTCGGAGCGTGCCATCGTGCCCGGCTCGCGAGTGAGCTTCTCGCAGTAGCGGGCCACCTCGCGCTCCGGTCCCGCAAGGGAGGTACCGCCCGGATCTCTGACCAATGCCTCCACTTCGTGCGGGGCCCCACCGGCATCGAGAAGCGCCTGGGCATGATGGGCGCCGAGATAGGGCATCCATGCCGTGGCGCCTACCACCAGGCCAATAATCGCCTCGAGCCGGCGGCCGAGGCCCGATCCTCCCATGCCCAGCAGGTGGCCGAAGCCGAGCGTGGCTTTGAGCGCATCGGGTCGCGGCCCGAACGCCAAGGCCAGGTTGCGCATCGGATGGGGACCGGTGAGTTTGAGCGCCTCCTGGTAGGGCGCCTCGAAGAGAGCGTCGTCGGTGGCGGTCGTCTCGATGCCGCAAGCGCCTCGCTCAGCCGCAGGCAGAGCGTTTCTCCGGGGTGCACCGCGCGACGCCGACGGTCTTCCTTCTCGAGCCGTCTGGCGATCGCCGTAGATCGTCGTTTTGGCCTCCGCCTCGCTAACCCCAAAAGCGTGAAGGATCTCGGACAGGTACGAACCGCCCCGCCTGAGTTCCACGCCTAAGCCGTCCGCCACTCGGGTGATGAAGTTGCGGTACGACGCTGCCAGCGTGATCGAAAGGATCTCGCGGTCGGAGAAACCGTCCTGGCGGAGCCCAGCCAGGTCTAGCTCTGCCAAGGCGCTTGGTGATCCGGTAAGCTTCTCGCTGAATTCCAGCATCGCATGGTCGGCCGCTCCCAGGCGCGCCCTGCGCCAATCTGTGGATACTGCCAGCACCGTTTCAAGATCCGCTTGCCCGTCGCGACGCAGAAACTCTGCGTGCTCGATCCCTCAGAACTTGCAACTGAGCTGCGCGGAGATGCTAGTTGCGATCAGCTCTTCGCGATATCGTCCCAGGCCGGAGCCGCCGAAGGTCATGGCGTTGCCGAACTCGACGCGCGCCTTGAGCAAGTCGGGTCTCAGGCTGAAGACCTTGACGATCTCCGCGACTCCGCCTTTTTTTTTGATCTGGGCATCATGCCGCTCATACTCTTCCTTGACGAGGCCGGTGGCCTCGCTCTCCTCAACCATCTTGACCCAGGCCATGCCCTCCTCCTTGCTCAGCCGCCCACAATCGAGCTAGCGTCTACCGTAAAGCTGGTTGATAAAGCCGCTTTTTTTGATCTCTTCGACGAAGCGGAGATCGACAAAATCCTCGACCTTGGCCTTGGCTGCCTTGGGATCCAAAGTTGCTTGGATCTCCAATGTGTTTTTCAACCCCTCAAGTGTAGGAAAGGTATCCTCCACTAGGAGCTCGCGATTGGCCGCATAGGCCCCTTCCAGGACAGACCGGTTCAGCCCTCGGGTATATTTCTCCGTGATTTTGATGGCCTGTTCTTTGTGGGTTTTGTAGAAGTGAATTGCCTCCGCCATGGCCCAGACCACTCGCCGGACCTCATCCGGACTCTCCCGAATCCTTTTCCTCGTCGAAACCACGCAGTTAAATTGAAAGGGGACGTTGAGCTTCGCCATGTCAACAATCACCTTAAGGCCAAGCTTCTCCCCTTGGATTTTCTCCGGTTCGGTGACGACGGTAAAGTCTAACTGCCCAGTCGTCACGGCTGCCATTCGGGCAGGGCCACCCCCTACCGTGACGGCCTTGATGTCCTTATACGCAATACCCACTCTCATAAGAGCTAGCCGCAGAGCGAAGTCCGCTGACGTTCCGGGAATATGGACTGCCGCGGATCTTCCTTTAAGCTCTTCAGGAGATTTGATGTTTGGGTTGCCAATAATGAAATAGGGCAGGGTGTTCATTTGGCTTTGAATAATCGCGACATCTCCTCCGGCAAGCCTTGCGTTGATCGCCGCTGTCCCCACAGCGCCGGTGTAACCCAGATCTCCGGCCAAGAGACTCTGAATGCCTCGGACACTCCCGTTTATGAAGACCAGTTCCAAATCGAGGCCGTGTTTCTTAAATATTCCGGCATCCTTGGCTACCCAGTAGACTACCGAACCGCTGGGAGAGTCAGAAATATAGGCTATATAGGTTTTGGCTTCAGCCCCCGATATCCGATAAAGCATTGCGCCGAAAAGCACTGATATCATCAGGGTACCCGACAACGAGACTCTCATAGCCACCCCCTTTGTGCGTTGCCTTGCGGGTCCTTGTCTAGGACAAGTTGTTTAACCCATCCGGGGAAACCATACAAGGGAGATCCGCGTCTCTAGTCCCACTCTTTCAGTGGGACCATAGAGTCTGTTCGGTTAGTACGGATTGTTTCGAAGCTATTTGGGGTTTTGAGACGCGGCGAGGAGGGGATAGCCTGAAAACTAACCCCTCCTCACGGTGTAGGCCAGAATCGGACAATTAGTCACCCCGGTAGAGATCGTCAACATTGCTCTCTGACGCGTCATTGGCATAAACATTGCTAACCAAAAGATCAGCAGCTGGGGCCAATGCGTTGAGAGCTAGAAGCAACGCCAGGAAGAAAATAACCTTTTTCATTTTTCTCACCTCCTTTCCGGCCGATGGTCGGCCTTTGATTGTCTAAACAAAGACTACGAGGAAAAAGTTCCCGGGACGCTAAAAACTCTCTCAGAGAAAATTATCCTTGGCCGGAAAAGTCACAGGGCGGGGAATTTCTGTCGCAATCGTTTCAAAGTCGAGACCTCCCCCGGGCAAGGCCCAAGAAACTCCCTTCAACCGGGTAAACACCGGGGACAGGAAATTTATTCCAAGCAAATCTTAAAAATAGGGGGGGTCTTCTGTCAATGCGGGCGGGAACTCTGCGAAGAGGAAAATCGTTTTATTATTGGCGGCCGGTCGCGCATTGTAAATTGGCCTTACTCTTCGTTAGAATTACTCGAGCGCATAGGAACCAAATTCGTAAGTGAGCCTGTAGTCACGACTGCAGCAACGGATAACGTCCCCCGGTTTGGCATCATCACGAAGGACGATGATTCTCCCGCAGTCGGGGCAACTTACGTTCTTCAGTGGAATAGGAACAAAACGGTCCTCTTCTTCCCTCAGCCTGAGGGAAAGGCCGGCTCAGAAAGGACAATCGATGATGTCGCCCTGCCTGGCATTCTGGGGAATCTCAAGCTCCCGTCCACACTCAGGGCATCTAACAGTTCTCATCTCTGCTATAACCCCAAGAGTCGCTGGAGTTTTCCCCGATCAAACCCCACGATTACTTCGCCATTAACTACAATGACAGGCGTTGCTCGGCGGCCAATCTTCTGAACGAGTTCCTCCATAGCAGTAGGGTCCTCGACAACGTTTCGATCCGTAAAGGAGATTTTGTGATGCGAAAGAAACTCTTTCGCCGCGTGACATGAGGCTCAACCCGGGGCTGAGTAAACTGTGACCTTTTTATCACTCATATGCTATCCTCCCTCCTGGGGTCCGCCGTTCCAACCTAATGTTAAAATTCAGCCGCAACTTGGCGTTCCCTCTTTTCTTTTCGACCAACCATAAAATGCCAAGATAAAGAAGACCTACTTTCTTGCTATTTCTGTTGCCCGAAATCCTGCCTGCTTAACTGCTCGAACCATGTCATCCACGCTTACTTTCTCAGGATCATACGTGACAACGGCCTGCTTCTTACTAAAACTCACTTCTGCCTTCTTGACTCCTTCAAGCCCTTCCAGGGCCTTCCTCACTGCAAGAGGTCAAGCCCCTCAGGTCATTCCCTCCACTCGCAGGATCACTTCCTTAAGACCAGCCGCTTCAGGTGCCTCACTGGAAAAACCGGAAGCCGATAGCGACCAAATAAACAGAATAATAAAAAGACCGGTGATAGCAGTGAGTCTATTCTTCATATGGACCTCCGACAATGTCACATGGCCCTTTGCAATATCTCAGATGTGAGTTCCGGGAAAATATCTAAAACTAAAGCCCCTGCCACCATAACAGTGGCAAAAAGCAGCAGAGCCAAATTGATTTTTCCGCCAGCAAAAGCGCAGGCGATGCTATCGCACCGGCGCCTTTCGCGAAAGTAAAGATAGTATCCCATAGCAACTCCGATCACGCCTATGGGCAGAAAGATCGTCCGGTACTGCATGGTTACCATCATAAACGCCCCGCTGCCCAAGCCCAAAAGCACGACCGTAAGCGGCAAAAGGCAGCAAAGTGACGAAATGATAGCAGACGAAACACCCACTAGCCCGGCTTTGAAGCTACCTAGATTCATTCTCTACCTTTAATCTTTGATCCGCGTGCAGGCGTATAGATTTTCCGCATGGTCAGCAATAATCTCCCGCGCGAGTCCCACGATCTTTCTCACCCGCTCATCCGTAATCTGATAATAAATGCTGGTCCCATCTTTACGCGAAGCAATGTACCCACACCATTTCAGGCAAGCTAGGTGATTGGAGATGTTGCTCTGCGGCACCCCAAGCAGCCTGATCAGCTCCGATACATTGCGTTCCTTTTCCAAAAGGGCCTCTACAATCCGGAGCCTGGTCAGGTCTCCCAGCCCTTTAAAAAACTTCATCAAAATTTCGTCTGATTCTGCCAGAGCAACTGGCTTTTGCTTTAGTCTAGCCAAACTGTCCTCCTGCTCTTCTTGGGATTGACCTTATTACTTATTATATTGAAATCTTTTAATATAACAATTGTCTGTTGTCAAGAGGTATCAGCTTTACCCGCTACTGCAACCGTCTATGAATGGCCCCTTGACAGGAATACCCCTAGGGGGTATAGGTACAAAGAGGTCCGAGACGGAGGTGATTCATGGCTAATGGAAAAGAGCTGATCATGCCTGCTGCCAGGAGAGAGGCCTCCCAAAGGTTGAGCCGGATTGAGGGGCAGATCAAAGGGATCAGAAAGATGGTAGAGGAAGGACGCTACTGCGTGGAGGTCTTGGGGCAAATATCGGCGGTGCAGGAGGCGCTGCGTGGAGTAGGAAAGCTCATCATGCGGAACTACTTGGAAAACTGTGTAACCAGCTCCCTCAGGTCCGGGAGCAGAAAAAAGGCGCAGGAAACCTACGGCGAGCTCATGGATGTAGTCTACAAATTCGCCAAATGAGTGATGAGGCCCATTGTGGAAAAAGTCCAATTTAAAATCGGCGGGATGTCGTGCTCCTTTTGTGCTGAGACGATCCGGAAGGCGCTTACCCGAATGGAAGGAGTGAACGCGGTCCATGTCAGCCTCGCCCATGAGGAGACCCTTATTGAGTATGACCCTGCCAAGGTCGCTCCCCAATCTCTGAAGGATACCCTCACTGCCGTAGGATACACGGTGCGAGACCCGGAAAAAGTGCGGAGCTTTGAGGAAGAAGAGGAGGAAATGAGCCGCGAAAGGGACCGTCTAATCATCGCCGGCTCCCTTACTGGCATTACCTTTCTCCTAATGCTCCTCATGTGGCTCAAGCGCATGTTCCCCTATGCTCACTGGATGACACCCATCTTGGCTTTTCTCATGGTCGTCGTCGTAGGCTGGCCGATCCTGAAAATGGCCTGGGGCTCCCTCAGGCGTGGGATCCTTAATCAGCATGTGCTCCTTGAATTTGCTGCTTTCGCCGGCTTAACTGGGGGAGTCCTCGGGCTCTTCTTACCTCAGTTCCCCTCCCATGACTTTTTCGCTGTTGCGGTCTTTGTTACCGCCTATCATATTCTTGCCCAATATACCTCATTGCATGTCCGCACCCGTAGCTCCCAAGCGGTGCGTAAGCTTTTAAGCCTTCAGCCAGCCACCGCTCGCGTCATCCGTGACGGAAAAGAGGAGGAAGTCCCCGTTGAGGAGGTGCGGCCTGGCGACCTGGTCAGGATCAGACCTGGAGCGCAGGTCCCTGTAGACGGTCTTGTCGTTGAGGGATTTTCAGCCGTCAACGAAAGCCTAGTAACTGGCGAACCTCTGCCCAAGAAGAAAGCTAAGGGAGATGAAGTCATTGGCGGTTCGGTCAACCAGACAGGAACCTTAGTGGTCCAAGTAACTAAAGTAGGACAGGAGAGCTTTCTCCAGCAAGTTGCAAGGCATATCCAAGAAGCCCGTGCAATGAAACCGAGCATCCTCCTGCTCGTGGACCGGATCCTTAAGTATTTTGTGCCCGGTGTCTTGGCGTTTGCTGGAGCAGCGATTTTAATTTGGACTTTTGGGGCATGGGTGTTCACAGGCAAAGCAGACATCATTCGGGCCACCTATGCGGCCCTGGCCGTTCTTGTTATGGGCTACCCTTGCGCCCTGGGGATGGCAACTCCACTAGCGATGATCCGAGGGGGAGGAGAGGCCGCGCTTAAAGGGATCCTCATGCGCAGCGGCGAGGCCTTTCAGGTTTTTAAAGATGTCCAAAGGGTCATTCTAGATAAGACCGGCACCATCACAGAAGGTAAACCAAAGGTAGTAGACATTATTCCCCTTAACACTCATAGTCCTGAGGATTGCCTCCAGCTTGCCGCAAGCGCTGAGAAGCCCTCGGAGCATCCCCTGGCACAGGCCATTGTTGAAAATTGCGAGGAGAGAGGTCTGAAGCTTAAAGAGACGAGGGAGTTTCAAGCTGTGCCGGGCCTGGGAGTTCGCGCCGTAGTCAACGAACATAGAGTCCTTGTCGGCAGCCTCCGCTTCCTCCAGCAAGAAGGGGTTGAAATTAGTCCCGCCAGACAGGAAGCAGCAAAACTTGAGGCTCAGGCCAAAACGGTCATAGGGGTGGTGGATAACGAGAAATTAATTGGGATTCTGAGCGTTGCGGATGTGGTCAAAAAGGACGCAGCGGAGGCTATACGAGAAATGGAGGAAGCCGGCCTAACCCCGGTCATGCTGACGGGTGATAATGAGCAAACTGCGAAAGCTGTTGCTGCCATGGTGGGTATAAAGGAGGTTTACGCGCAGGTACTGCCCCAGGATAAGGCTGCCAAAGTGCGTGAATTCCAACGCAACGGTTTTCGAGTAGTTATGGTCGGTGATGGAATCAACGATGCCCCGGCTCTCATGCAAGCCGACGTAGGAGTCGCCATCGGCGCAGGGAGCGACATTGCCATCGAGTCTTCTGATGTGATTCTCGTTGGCGAACGGTTGACTGCGTTCGTGGATGCCTACCACATCGCGAAACGGAGCTTCCGTAAGACGGTTCAAAACCTGGCACTAGCCTTTTCCTTTAATGGTATTGGTGTCCCACTTGCCATGACCGGTTGGGTTCATCCGGTGTGGGCCATGATCGCGATGGTCGCAAGCGTCAGCACGGTGCTTGTCAACTCTTTCGCCGGGAGGCTTATCCCTAAACGCGCCCGCAAAGAGGTGACAGAGGTTGCCGAGCGGAAAGAGACAATGGACACTTTAGCTTTTAAAGTCCCCACTATTCATTGTGAGGGATGCGTGCAGATCATTCGGGATGCCCTAGGGCGCTTACCCGCAGTTACAGGAGTAGAAGGACAGCCAAAAGCGAAGCGCATTCAGGTAGCGGTCCAGAGGGGCGCACTTTCCAGGGATGAAATTGCGAGTGAGATTTCCAAGCTCGGCCATATCGTGGAATAGAATCGTGCGACGGAGGGTGTCCATATGCGGAAATGGGCGATAGCAGCTGTGCTTTTGTTAGCGGCGTTTGTTGGAATCGCTATTGGCTACTTTTTGAACCCTGCCGGCATCCCGCCGGTCAAAGGCTACATAGAGGGCAAGGAAATTCGCTTTATTCATACCGAGGCATCGGATGCAAAAGTTGCGGGGCTTTTGACTAAGATGATGGGTTCACCGGTCCTTGTGGTTCCCTCGCTTGCCCAGGCTCCTGAATCTACCCTTGCAACCGTCTATGTTTTCACTAACGGCGTGAAAAGAGGCGAGGGCCCGTTCAAGTTTCAATCGGATGTCTTTGACAACCCGCCTGGCACGGCTGGATACACGCCACTGCGGGTGGTCCATTTGGTCGCCTGGAAGAATGAGCGGGCCGCGCGCGAGCTAAGGACGGCGGCTGAGGTCAAGGCGGCCGAAACTGCAGGGGAGCTTAAGATCGAGCGGTCAGGTATCGTCGTGAATATGCCAATGCTCACCTGGCCAGGAGGACGAAGGTAGAAGGGAACCAACCATCCAGGAAATCAGTTCCTATACCATGAAAGACAGAATCAAAAAGTGGGGCTTGTTGGCTCTCGGACTCGCGATGATCGCAGCGGGCTATATCTGGTCAGATACGCCTCCAACCGCTCAAGTTAACGGTTCGACCGCTTATTCGAGCGCAAACGTCCCGGCCCCAGCACCAGGTCAGAAGAAAGTTGTTCTTCAAAGTCTGGGAATGACCTGAGTGTTCTGTAAGGCTGCAGTTGCGGCTAAATTGAAGCAAGTGCCGGGGATCATTGCCTACGATGTGGATTTGAAAAGTGACAGCGCGATCGTACTCTATAATTCCACCAAACTGACTATCGATGATCTTAAAAAGGCCATCGCCGACGCAGGCTACCAGGTAAGAGGCGTCCAGGAGATCGACAAGTAATGGACGCAATTTTTGTTTGGATGCAGCAGCTTTATGAAGCGCTAGGATCTGCTCGGCGGCTTTCGCCTTGGATTTATCTTCTGGTTTTTTTGGGAGGCGCAACAAGCGCCATCAGCCCGTGCTACTTTCCCGTCCTCGCCATGTTTGGCGGCTATGTCGGCGGCTACGCCAAGCGAAATAAGAGCGGCGGCCTCCACCTAGCTCTTCCCTTTGTTTTGGGTAACGCGCTGACTCTTGCAATTGTCGGCGCAGCGACTTCGCTTGTTGGCAACTCGGCTTTGCGGATTTTTAGCGGCTATCATCTCGACCGCTGGATCCCCGGCATCGTGGGCCTATTGATGGGGCTCCATCTTCTGGGCGTCTTACAGCTTAAAATGCCTGTCATGCCGATCTTCCGCTGGGCGCGGCAACAGCCCGACACTGCGTGGAATTCATTTGCCCTCGGCTTGCCTTTCGGTCTCGTGGTGACTCCCTGCACGATGCCGATCTTTTTCGCGATTGTTGCCTTTGTGGCCTTTCAGGCGAGCCTCCTTCATGGGAGCCTGTTGATGATAGCCTATGCGCTCGGTCGCGGGACCATTCTAACTGCCGTCGCAGTCTCGGTCAGCCTCCTCAAAGCGCTAGATATCGCCCGCTCTTCGCAACTCATCGAACGGATCAGCGGCATTTTGATCCTGGTCGCCGGCGTCGGACTGCTTCTGTTCTATAATGCCTTTGCCCAGTTTACCGGCCAATGGATGCCGATGGCGAAGTGATCATCCGCAACCTGCTTTCTTTCCGATGCACTATTATGGAACTTTCTAGGGATCAGGGAGGTTATTAGATGAGAAGACTTTCAAACGATAAAAAGGAGGGCCTGCCATGGTCAAAGAGGTCGATCCTATAAGCGTTCCAAAGGCTGGGATTTTAGGGACCTTTCTTATGACTGTTGTCATCTGGTCTATGGAGGAGTCGTAGGCGCCTTCTATCGGCCACGCGCATAATTTGTCTGTTGGGTGAGCCTATGTTCTTACTCAAGGAGAGTTTCTATTCCCTTCTCTCTGTTTGGCTTGTGTTCAACGCCCAAACTCTCAGGGCAGCTGATCTCCGTCCGGAGGAGATTGTCACCGTCCTTCCCAAAGACGCCATCCCAGCTATCCTTTCTCCCTCATTTGAGGAAGGAAACAAGGCATCCTGGCTCGGAGGGAAGGATCTTGTAGTCGGTGTTGAAATTGGCGGAGATAGCCGCGCCTATCCTGTTCCGACCTTGAGCCGCCATGAGATTGTCAACGACAAAGTCGGGGGGATACCGATTGCAGTAACTTGGTGACCTCTTTGCTATACGGCCATCGTGTATGACCGTAGGATCGCAGCCAGGGAGCTGACCTTCGGCGTGTCGGGAAAACTTCACGCGAACTCTTTGATCATGTATGACCATCAGACAGATAGCCTCTGGAGCCATCTAGTCGGCGCTGCCGTAAGCGGACCCATGAAGGGAGAAAAACTCAATCCCTTGCAGTCCATGTTTACCCAATGGAATAGCTGGAGAAGGCTCTATCCCGGCTCGAAGGTTCTAAGCAGCGGAAGAAGCTCCTTCTTTGCGTCACTACGCGATCCCTACGAGTCCTATTATCGCTCTTCTGATACTGGAATCATTCCCACCCGTATGTCCGACAAAAGGATCTACCCGAAGGAATACGTCCTAGGGCTGGTCCTGAATGAAAAAACCAAAGCCTATCCTTTCTCTGTCTTAAGCCGCCAGCCAGTCGCCAACGATACCTTTCAAGCAGTGCCTCTACTCGTAGTCTTTGACTCAGAGAGCACCACAGGTGTGATCTTTAAAAGAAAAATGAAGGGGAAAACCCTCTCTTTCAAACAGACCCAAAGGTCTGATAAAAAAGGCCTGTTCCTGGTCGATGATGCCACGAGTTCGCTTTGGGAAGGACTCACAGGCAGGGCAGTTCAAGGCCCATTCAAAAGCAAGAGGCTTGAGCCTTTGCCTGTGACACCCTCCTTCTGGTTTGGCTGGGTGGACCATTATCCCGACACAGAGCTTTTTTCTCTGCAAAGATGAGTCTGTCTCACTCGGGTCGTTTCGGAGGAACAATGAATTCACGGGAGGTTTTTAATATGCTTAGAGCGTTAGCAACGCCGGCGGCGATAATCCAGCGGGACAAATCATTCAGAAGGAGAGCCTCTCTCAAAGGCCAATTGG
>Ga0209108_10000474_pt1 | contig 22181 bp, 20 predicted proteins | sample Rifsed10ft1_FD_184003 | JGI IMG/M metagenome (GOLD analysis project Ga0209108, IMG submission 184003) | Soil microbial communities from Rifle, Colorado, USA - sediment 10ft 1 (version 2) | ecosystem: Environmental > Terrestrial > Deep subsurface > Rock core/Sediment | place: Rifle, Colorado...
ACCATTTCTTGCCGAGATGGGGCACAAAATTGGGCACAGTGCTTCACCCACTGATTGCCGCGGCTCAGCAGTTAGAGTGATGGACTTCATAATGCGGTTTTTTGCAGAGTGCACGGTCACGCCCCAAAACGCGTCAAAGCCCATAACTCTATCCCACCTATGCCCCCTGGGCCGGCCCTCCGGCTATACCTCGGACGGCTAGGCAGCCAAAAGCAAGCCTTACTGACACCAAAACCAAAAGCTGACCGATCCCTCTTACGTGCCAAGTCGAGTTTGGGCCTGTCGGTCAGATGGATAGAGCAGCGGTTTCCTAAACCGCGTGTCGGAGTTCGAGTCTCCCCAGGCCCACCATTTCATTTCAACAAGTTGCAAACCTTCTCGCACCTCGCCGAAACCGCACTGTGGGGACTTTTGTGGGGAGCCAGCGTGCATTTTGGCAAATTCAGGCACAACTCGAATCAACTCGCCACAGCAAGCAAACTTGCTGAACTGAAAAGGGTTGCAGGGCTTTCTGCCTTCCGTCCAACAAGTTAGCTAAATCGCTCAAGAACGTTTCCCAACCTAACGTGTCGAGACTTCAAGTCTCCCCAGGCCCGCCACTCTTTTGCTAAGGTGTATTCGTCAAGAGGGATTCCTGATAGGGTGAGATGTCCGAGCGAGTTCAAGAACTCGCTCGGCGGGAGTCTTGCCGCTGAGCGCAAGATGCGGACGGTGCTCGTTGTATTCCCTCTCCCACTGTTTGAGTTTGCGCACCAGGTCCTTTCGGTTGCGGAACCGACGGCCGCGATAGAACTCTTCCTCGTCGGTTTTGTGGCTCCGCTCGACCTCCCTGTTGACCTTGGGACGGGCGGCATCCGGCGGCGCGCGATGCCCAGATCCGCTAGATGCCAAGTGAACTGCGGGCAAAGGAAGAGTCGTTGTCGGTCTGGATCCGCGGATGGCGAAAGGCAGGTGCCCGCGGAGCTGCCCGAAGAACCCCGAGGCTGAGCGGGTGTTGTTGGCGTCGTAGACTCGCAGGACGCGGAAGCGGGTGGCTTCGTCAATAGCTGTGAACTGGTAGAAGCGCTGGCGAGCCCGGCCCAATTGGGGGGAGAAACTTCACGTCCAACTGCACGGACTGGCCGGGGAAGAGATCGGCATGTGCGAACCGCTCTGGCGCTGGGCGTAGCGCTTGAGCGAGACGCGGCTGACTCGATGCCGGCGGAAGATCTTCAGGATGGTCGTCGGCGAGACATAAACCTGATAATGCCGGTGGACGTAAGAGCTCATGGGCACAGCGCCATAGCGGCGTTCCTCGCGGATGCGCAGGATCAGGCCGATGACCTCGGACGGGACCCGGTAGCGGATCATGTTCGGTTTGCGGGGTCGGTCCCGCAGACCGTTAGAGCCGCTCTTCTCCAAACGGTGCTGCCAGATATAGAACTGAGAGCCGGAGATACGAATGAACCGGCAGGTCTGACTGACATTGTGACTGATCCGCTGAGAGTGCTGGAGTGTGCGCAACCGAGTCTTGACTTTGCGGGCCTGCTTTTGCTGGAAAAGCAAACGTTTCATCCCGGACCTCCTGGTAAGGGTAGGAAGGACATCCCAGACGTCCGGGATGTCTATTAGCGGTTACAGGTTGCGCAAGGAGGCCGACTCATTTATGACATGTGCTAGAGATCATGAACCGGGTGAGGTTTTCAGCGAACGGTCGTCTTCCTGGCGGTGTTAGCTTGCGGCAAAGCAGCTGAAGACGGACAAGAGTCTCTCCTTGCCCGCTTTTGGCAACCCCGTTCTCTCCAGGCCGCCACCTGCTCTGACTCGACCGCTTGGAGAATCCCTCGCGAGCTAGAATAAACGGCCGAAATACAAAGCGATCAGCGATGTGCGCAGTTGTAGCTGACAGACTCGCTCACTTCATCCTGGAAAGGCAAGCGAAGGTGTGCTTGCCAATTGGAGAAGCTCTGCACCCCAGCCAGCCTCGGCGTTGAGAAACACCCCCTTCTCCCCGACCGCCGGCAGCGTGTGCGGTCCTTGGCGGAGGATCGCTCCTCGATCACCGCAAAGGCGCAATTTCGAGCAAATCCCCCACTCGAGTTCCAGTGCGAAAGACGGTGTGGGGAGGGAGCTCGAGCACGCTGGCAGCTTTAAGGCAGACCTTGGAAATGCCGAACGGGCGCACGTGCTCCTCAATGTGAACCACGCACCTGCTCTGGTCGAGGAAGATCAAGTCTATGGGGAAGAGCATACCAACCGTATGCACGCCGCGTGACGGCACAATCCACAAGCCGTTACCCGGACGTAGCCAGTCCTTGGTTTTCCCCAGCAAACCCACGAGACGCCTCAGGTAGGTGTTGGCCACTGCAGCTTCAGTGGCCACAAACGTTTCCCGAGTTTTGTTGTACACGTAGACCTGCCTGCCGTTGTTCGCCATGCACCTACCCTCAGCGCTCAGGCAACGGGAGCTTCCGCCTGGGCATATTCAGACCCTCTACTCAGAAGCGTGGCGTCGCCGGCGCCAGATGACGAGCATAAGGATCACCACGGCCAAGACGCCTGCGATGATACGAACCAGTGTCGTGCCATCCATTGTCTTACTCCTTCCTTGAGCCCTGCGGCTCCTTTTCATTACGCCGTCACTCGAATTCCCCGAGTTTTTCTCACTTGTTCAGAATTGGCAGCAACTGACGTGCCAGACTAATCACCGCTGGACCCAGAATCACCACAAACAGGGCGGGAAAGATAAAGAACACCAGAACTGGCACCATCTTTACCGGCGTTTTGGCCGCCTTCTCCTCAGCGCGCTGGCGACGCTTGGTCCGCAGGTTGTCGGAGTGCACTCGCAGCGATTGCGCAACGCTGGTCCCGAAGCGGTCAGTCTGAATCAGCATCGCCACCAGTGCCTTGATATCTTCCACGCCCGTACGCACCGCCAATTCACGCAAGGCGTCAATCCGGGTCTTCCCCACGCGCATCTCCAGGTTGACCAATTGGAGCTCCTCGCTTAGCTGGGGATGAGTGATCCTCAGCTCCTGAGAGACACGCACAATGGCTTGATCAAGACCCAGGCCGGCTTCGACGCAAACCACCAGGAGATCCAAAGCATCGGGTAACCCCAGACGAATACGGTGTTGCCGCCGCCGGATGCGCCAAGTGAGCCAAAACTCGGGCAGCAGAAAGCCCAGAAGGCCGGCGAGAGCAAAGAAGGCCAGGTTCTGCCTGTAGATTTTCGTGAAAAAGACTAGAGCCAGCAGCCCCAATGGCAGAAGAATCTTGACGCCCCGCATGACGGTGGCGGTTTCTGGGTTGCGGTAACCGGCCCGAACCAGCAAGCGCTGGGTGCGGGAGAGTTGTTTGGTCGAGGCGGGGAGTAGCTTTCCGACATCCGTGAGCACCCGCTGCACACGCTCCTTTTGTCTTTCGCGAAAGTGGGCCTCCGGCGTAACTGAAGGCGGGTGCCAAAGCCGGGTAAGGCGCTCGGCAGTAGGCCAAACTCCCGAAGAGAAAGCGTAGGCGAAAGCGACCACGATGACGACCGCGGTGAGAAAGGTTATGCCCGTTGCCACCCAGATCATGCCCTTTTCTCCTATAGGCCCTCACACCTCGATGTGAACAATCTTCCAAAGCAGCGCTGAACCGGTCACCTGCAAAGCGCCCCCAGCGGCCAGCATGTAAGGACCCCAAGGATCGTTGAACAGAAGCCCAATGTAGCCTGGATTCAGGCTCCCCAGGAGCCCCATCATCAAAGGAGGCAAAGCGATGAGGATGGCTGCCGTCATGCGCCCTTGGGCGGTGCGGATCCGCACTTCGCCGAGAATCTTGAAACGCTCCCGGATCACACGCGAGAGGTTGTCCAGGATTTCCGCCAAGTTGCCTCCGGTCTCTTTCTGGATGAGAAGAGCAGTTACAAAGAATCGGACATCAATGAGGGGCACGCGTTCGGCTAAGTTCAATAGGGCGTCCTTCAAAGAGAGGCCAAAGTTCTGCTCTTCGAACGTAATGCGGAATTCCCCGGCCACCGGTTCCGGCAACTCCTTGCCGATCATCTCCAGCCCGGTGGTAAAAGCGTGGCCCGCCCGCACCGCCCGGCCCAGCAAATCAATCGCCTCTGGAAAGTTTCTCTCGAAAGCCCGAAGCCGCCGCCAGCGCCTGAAGGCCACAAAAGCGATCGGGAGCAGGCTTGCCGCCGCGCCTGCCACGGCGCCCAAGCTCACCAGGTGCAAGATGGTTCGGACGACCAAGTAGGAGCCCAGCGCCAGCACACCGCTAAAGAGAAGCAACTTTCCGGGCTTGATCTTCATTCCCGCCTGAGCCACGAACTCGCGGAGCCGCGCGGCCCAACGCCAGCGCAGCAGCAGGCGATGCAGCGGCTGGACACTGCTGAGGAGCTCGTCACGAATCAATTGCAGCTCAAGCGAGGCTTGCCCGCGTTTTTGGGCTTTCTCAATGGCCTCCAGCCGGCGTCGGACGATCTCTTGCTGCCCTCCCCTTCCCGCCATCCACAGGGGGAAAAGCACCATCACGACGACGACCAGAAACGTCAGGCTCGCCAAAAAGAACGCCATTGCTGGCTCCTCAATCCCTGCTCGGACGCTCAAACATTTCCATAGGCAGCCGGATTCCCGAAGTGACAAGCCGCTCAGCAAACTTAGGACGAATGCCGGTCGGAGTGAACTCGCCCAGCACTTCGCCGTTCTCCGCGATGCCCATCTTTTGGAAGACGAAAACGTCTTGCATGGTGACTACTTCCCCCTCCATGCCGGTGATTTCCGAAAGGGTAATTAGCTTGCGCGTGCCGTCACTCAGGCGGCTTACCTGAATCACCACATCGATCGCGGAAGCGATCTGGCGGCGAATGGCGCTATCCGGAATATTCAGGTTGGCCATCGCCACCATGGTTTCCAGCCGGCTAAGGGCATCCCGAGGTGAGTTCGCGTGAACAGTCGTCAAGGAACCATCGTGGCCGGTGTTCATGGCCTGCAGCATATCGAGGGCTTCTTCACCACGCACCTCGCCGACGATGATCCGGTCGGGACGCATACGCAAACAGTTAATGACCAGTTGTCTTTGGCGAATAGCACCTTTCCCCTCGATATTGGGAGGGCGGGTCTCCAAGCGCACCACATGCGCCTGATGGAGTTGCAGTTCGGCCGCATCCTCGATGGTGATAATCCTTTCGCGATCGGAGATATAGGATGAGAGAACATTGAGCAGAGTCGTCTTACCGGCGCCGGTGCCTCCCGAGACCAAGATGTTCAAGCGCGCTCGCACACAACCGTGCAGGAGTTCCAGCATGTGCGGCGTCAAGGTGCAATTGGAGACCAAGTTCTCAGCCGTGAGAGGCTCGCGTCCAAAGCGGCGAATGGAGAGACAGGGACCATCCAGCGCGAGCGGCGGGATGATCACGTTGACGCGGGAGCCATCTGCTAAGCGTGCGTCCACCATCGGCGAAGACTCATCCACCCGGCGACCCACGGCCGAAACGATTCGGTCAATGATTGCCATCAAGTGCACGTCGTCCCGGAACTGAACTTCCGTACGCTCCAACATCCCCTTCCGCTCGATGTAGACGTCCTGATGCGTGTTGACCAGGATGTCGGAGATCGTATGGTCCTTGAGCAGCGGTTCCAACGGCCCCAGACCGAAGACTTCGTCCAGTACGTCCAGTGAAAGGCGTTCGCTTTCCTGCAAGGTCATTGGTGTGGACTCTCCAACGACCAGGCTTTCGATGATTTGGGCCACTTCGCTCTGTACTGCTCCCCGGTCGAGCTGTGTGAGTCGATCGAGGTGGAGCTTCTGGATCAACTTGCGGTGGATCGTGGCCTTCACCGCATTGAAGTCGAATCTCGTGGCAAGAGGCGTCTGCATCGGATTAGTCACCTCGTCAGCCGCAGGGTAAGCAGATGGGTGAGGGGGCTCTGTTTCACGCGTGCGGCGGGGGCAATGCCGGCCAATTTGCCGGCCAACAGCCAGAACTCAGCCATGAGCGGATTGTTGTGATTTTTGGAGAGGGGCACGCCGAGGCTGACGGCCTCGCTCACCTGTCGAAAATCGTTGGGGAGGCGCGCGAAGACGTGGCGCTTCAGTTTTTTTTCGACGCTCGCCAGCGCTGGTTCGTCTAGCCGATTCCAGCGATTGATGACGATGCGAATCCGTTCAGCATCGAGCCCGAGAGCAGCGGCGGCAGAGAGGTGGCGCTCCAGGGTCCAGAGGGCAGGCACATTCGCTTCCGCCACCAAGAGAATCACGCGTGCCAAGCGAAAGATGGAACTCCACTCCGGGGAGAAATGAGAACCGTAGTCCATGAGCACAAAATCGAAAGTACTCTGGGCCAGGTTCACCACGCGAACCAGTGCGGGCACCTGGATCTGCTGCCACACCTCCGCATGGAGCGCCCCGGCGAGAACCTCCAGGCCGGTTTTGTGACGGCTGAGGAGGCCGCCGAAGAAGTGACCATCCAGGCGGTCCAGGTTTCCGATGGCGTCCCGGATCGAGAAGCGGGGTTGGAGATCCAGCAGCAAAGAGACATGGCCCACCGGTCGGGCGAAATCGAGAAGGACCACCCGCTTTTTGGTGAGCCGTACCAGCTGAACGCCCAGGTTGACGGCCACGGTGCTCGTACCCACGCCGCCCTTTGACCCCATCACGATGATCAGCTTTTCGATCATGCCTGCGCCTGCCGCGTCACCCTCTTGGATGAAGCGTGTCAAAGCATCTTGGAGCACTGTGGCGTTGACGGGCGGGGGAAGGAACTCTTGCACGCCACTGCGCATAGCTCGCAGAAGCAACTGCGGGTCAGGTTGCTGTTGCTGGGAACAAGCGATGATCCGTACGGTGGGACGAATCCTACGGAGCTGTGCCGCGAAGACGAAGTAGGGTTCAATGTCGCCCTTCAGACCCAACAGGACAACGTCCGGGACGGATTCTCCGGAGCGAAGGCGCCACTCGCCTGGATGCGATACACTCCATTCCACCACGGAGTGCACCAAGCCAGTCTGCTGCAGGCAAGCGCGCAAATATTCGGCATAGGTTGTGTCGCCGCTAGCTACTGCCGCGGACCACATTCCTCGTCTCCCCTCGGGCTACATCATCCTGCCTTGACCGTTATCCCCGCGAATTCCATCCTCACCGCTGGGCAGGCGGCTTCTGTTGCTCCGGCATGGCCGGCGGGAGAAACGGCTTAGGAAACTGCGGTCCGACCGGCACCTGGCCAGGTGGCAGGGGCTTTACTATCCGTGGCGTCACCAGAACGAGCAGTTCCGTCTTGGTCTTGTTCAGCGAGCGGCTCCGAAAGAGCTGCCCCAGGATGGGGATGTCGCCGAGAATCGGGATTTTTTGCACTATCTGCGTGAGCCGATCGTCCACCAACCCCGCAATCGCAAAACTTTGCCCATCTCCCAGGTCCATCTCCGTTTCTACCCGCCGCGTGGACAACGCAGGTATCAAGAAGCCCGAAATGCTGAGCGCGTTAGCAAAGTCCAGAGCGCTGACCTCCGGCCGCACTTTGAGGTGGATCTTCCCGTCCTCGGCCAGAGTCGGCGTAAAGTTGAGCCGGACCCCAAATTCCTTGAACTGTATCGTGATGGCATTGCCGGTGAGACCGGCCTGGACCACCGGGAAGGGAAACTCGCCGCCTGCCAGGAAACTTGCTTCCTTCCCTATCTGAGTCAACAGGTTTGGCTCGGCCAGAATTTGCAGAAGATTCTTCTGCTGTAGTGCCCGAATGGTCGCAGCCAGGTCGATATCCGGGCGGAATATGAAGACGTTGAGCAGATCGGTCAAACCGATGCTGGTCACGTCGCCGCGGTCCACTAGTTGGGGCGGGGCAAATTGCTGTGTAGAAATCGTTACAGCTGTCCTGGTGGTCGGCCCGGGAAGACTGATAAAGTTGAACGAGAACTGGCTCAAAGCCGCCCGGTTCACCTCGGCGAACTTGACTTCCAGCACGACTTCGCCCGCTGGCGGGGGCGCCGGCACTTCCATCAGGCTGATTACCTTGGGCGTTGTGGCCGAGACCACTTGCAAGATTTTGTCGGCGATGTCTTTCGACGACATCCGTCCCGACAGCATCACCACATCCTTCGATGCCTCCAGTTTCACCGGCTCCTCAGGAAACACCTCGCGGATCTTCTGGCTCAGCCCCAAGATGTCCATATCCACCATCACGTCGAAGGTCTGGCTTTGGTCGTTTTCGTCCCAAAGCACCAAAGACACGCCGCCTGGTGACTTGCCGTTGATGAGAATCTGGTTCGGGCTGACGGTGATGGCATCGGCAATATTCGGATCAGCCACCGAAACGCGCTTGAGTCGTGCGGGCGAGGTAATCACCAGCGACCGGCCCACCATCAAGTGCAACCGTTCGGGCACCTCGGTTTCCTGGGGAGGCGCCGCTTGGCCTTCCTGGCGCAGCCGGGGCGGACTGCTCTCCGACGGTGGCCCCTGCTGCGTCTTTGCCGTCGTGACCCCACACAGCAAGAGCAAAGCCAGTAGTCCTGCGATGTGGAATCGATTGGGAGTGGCTCTCATGCGCTGTTTCTCCATCACATCCGCCTGTGGAACCGATTTAGAACGTGCTGGTTTCTCGCTTAGAACCACGAATCACTTCCACCGCGAACACAACAGGGGGCGGCTGGGTATCCACGCGTCTCGGTCTCGGCTGCGGCGGGCCTGCGAACAAGCTCGTCCGCAAAACCGCCGGTGGTTCGGTCCTCTTCATATCGATTGTGTTGCGCAAGGCAAGCTGGATTTTCCCCTCGGTACTGGCCATCGTCAGCTTGTTCGCTTCCTCGGGGGTCACCAGCAGCGTGATGACGGGCACGGTCTGTGGCTTTCCTTCTTTGTCCTGTTCTACCTTCTGGCCTGCTGCCAGGACCCGCACGTTTTCCAAAATGGTGCGGGTGACGCTGTTGCTGTCACCGCGCCCGCGCCCTGCCAGCGACCCTGTCACCAAAACGTCCACCATCGTCCCCGGCAACACAAAGCCAGCCACGCCCACTACCTCGTTGACTGCCACAGAAAGCGCTCGCATCCCTTCAGGGATGGTGGCGGGCAGGCCGGCTCCGGCTTTCTCAGGCGCCAGCTTGCCTTCCAAGATGGGTTCGTTCTCCACAACGAAGGTAATCAATGCCCGATTCACACAATCCTCAATCCGGGTGAACATCCCTGGAATGGGGTCACTGGCCGGCCAGGAAACCTGACGGAGGTGCTTTGCTTCCAGTCGTGTCCCCAGGGGTAGTCTCATGGCTGCCAATACCACTTTGCTTGTCGCTACCGGTTTCACGACCGTGGCTTGCTTCATTTGCTTGTAAACAAAGTTGCTGGCGACCAAACCGACCACGATCGCCACTGCCGCCGCGATCAGCATTCGATTCCACTTCATCGCCGTGCCCTCCTTGCCAGAATCCCGCTTAGTGGCGAGCCCCCCAATAACAAAGAATGGTCGCTACCGCCACCGCTACGCCAAATGGCAAACTCAATAATCCGGGATTGTCCAGCGTGATCCTTGGGTGGGGCCGCAGGCCAAAAATGAAGAACCCGCCAGCTAACTCCCGCAAATTGCCCAGCGCCACCCGCCAGCGCTTCTGCCGGGTGATCTGCACCAAGGCCATCATTCCTGTAATAAAGATGGTTCCTAGAAGGATGAAAAGGATTTGTTTCGGTCCCAGATAGGCTCCCAAAGCGCCCATAAGTTTCCAATCGCCGGCTCCCAGACCCCTCAGCACCACTAGCGGCAACAACAAACCCAGCGCCACACCGGCTCCTGCCAGCGCAAACTTGGTCCCCTCCCACCCCACGGCCACCGTGTTCGCCGCCACGCCGAATACAAAAGCCGGAAGGGTGAGCCAGTTGGGGATCCGTCGTGACCTCCAATCCAGCCAGCCAGCCCCCACGGCAACTACCAGCGCTCCCGCCCACACCACTTGCGTCATGGTCCCCTGCCTTCTCTAGTCCGTCACCCTCTGGCTGCCGTAGGAGGTACACGCTCCCCGGCAGCCAAAGAGTGGCGGTGTTTTCACGCGACCTACGTGGGAGCGATGGTGGTCAAGTTGGCTGCCGCGTTGGAAAACACGTTGTTGATCGCGGTCGCGAGAGGCGTCAGGAAAACCACTGCCGCCAGGGAGAGCAGAACCAACAGCAACGCATACTCTGTTAAGTCTTGCCCTTCCTCCTCGCGCCACAGGCGAGCTAGCAGCTTTTTCATTCGGATTTACCTCCAAGTCGAAGAGACAGTCGTTCAGCCCCTTCGACCAAGGAGCACCGCAGCACTCGATGTTCCAAAACAGAGGCGGGTTTGCTTCAGTGGCTTCCCCTCTTTAGATCAAGCGATAACCAGAGGGCCTACACGGCTCTATGCGAATGTGCCGAGTGGTAATAGTCTCGAAGAGTTACCGATTATGGACGGCGGCTTGTGACGTTTGTCGCATTTCGTGCCAGACGCTTGGGACGGAAAGTGGCGAGGGCAAGATTCCCGGGAGACAGCTCTGAGTCGCCGACCGAGGAGGGGTGACTCTTTTTGTGCACATATATGACGCTCAATTCGTCTCTGTACACCTGTTCCCAGTCCGGCATGGCCGCCAGGAGGGTGCCCAGTGGAGCCTCGCTCTGGATTAAGCAAGCCTCCACACCGTGCTTGCGTAACAGGGGCAACGTGTCGGGCTTCAGGTGAGTGATGCTCATGTAGTCAGAAAGCACCCCACCGTACTCGTAGATGTCCGCGCGACCATCGATGAAAACCCTGTGATTGGGGCTCAGGGACCAAATCAGATAGCCGCCCCAGCCGTATTCGTTCAACATCGGCCCACCGACCGGGTGTTGACGGAGGTATCCCACGGCTTTTTGGGGATAATTCTGCGCGACCACACTTTCCAAGGCCCGCTGGGAAGGAAAGAATGCCACCAAACCCGCTGCAACCAGCAGCATCAGAATGGCGTTCAACAAGGGATGGTCCTTCGTCGGCTGGTAAGGGGGCAGCCAGCGGGCCAGCAGCGTGGCCACGACCGGTGCGAGGAGGAAGATCAGCAAAAGAAAAAACCGACGGTGCACGGAAGCAGAGAAGACAGCAAACAGCAGCAGCACGATTTCTTCGAGGCGGTAATTGGGGCGGAAGAGCACGTGGGCCAGAAAGAAGAGGAGCAGCAGACCTACGAAGAGTTTGCCCATCAACAGGTCGGGACTCAGCGGCTGCCACTCCCGTATGCTGGCGATGTTCACGGGTTGGAAGAGCGCCATCTCCATGGGATAGGCAGCTAGGCGGAGCCCGTATGGAGTCACTGTCAATGCCACGACACTCAAAAGAAAGGTCACAGCCAAGTGGCGACGTTGCTTGACCGTCCAGGGCTCCGCTACCAACCCGCCCCAGTGGAAACTCACGAGCCCGCTCACCCCATAGAGGCCGAGCGCGAAGAGCCCGAAGGCAAACGAACCATGCGTGTTCACCCAGATGAGGAACACTATCGGAAGCATCCACAAGGACTTCTGCCGACCCTGGCGGAAACGCTCCAGGCAGATCAGCGTGATCAGGAGAAAAATGTAGCCGATCAACTGTGGACGCAGGGTAAAGAAAAATCCCGCCACCGGCAACAGTATCGCGCAGGCAACAAAGCCCGCCTTAGCGTTTCCGCTTCGCAGGTAGGAATAGTAGTAGAGCAGCAGGAAAACTAGGCTGGAAAGCCCGATCAAGAGCGCCGTCCTCGCCGTCAACCCCCCGAGGCGCGCGGCAAGCGCCATGACCACTTCGCCCAGCCATTCGTACGCCATCCAAGCATTGCCAAAAACCGTAAAAGAGTACACATCCTTCGTTGGCCACGTGCCCTGTCTCAGAATCTGCTCGCCCACCGCGATGTGCCACCACGTGTCTGGATCCGGCGGGAGCAAACGGGCGCAGGCAAATACACCGGCCACCAGCAGCGCGCCGAGGAATATGGGAAAAGAAAAAGCCTTGCGCAGAATAAACTCCATGGCCCAGCCCGGCGTTGGGTTGGAAGCAACGATGGCACGTAGAGTAGTCATGATCTACGGCGTGGGGCGCACCAATCGCACCGGAAACGGCGATCCACCGGAGCCGGTTATTGTGCCGCTGTTCCCAGTTCCTGAGCCGCCGCCCCCGGATCCTCCACCGCCCCCTCCTCCCGACCCGCCACCACTGCCGCCGGCGCCACAGCCAGCGATGTTCATGACGTAACCGGTCACCGTTGCTTGCGGCGGTCCGACTTTCTCCACAAAAACCTGGAGAAACCCAACGATCGTGGCCATGCCGCAAGTCGAAGCTCCACCGGGACACAAGTTGGTCCCGTCATAGAGCGGGGTTGTCACAATCGAATCGCTCGAGCTAAGCAACTGACCCTGGAGGGCGGGATTGGGGTTGTTGCTTCCACCAACGATCGGGAGGGGATACGTGGAAGTGTTCTGCAGATAGTCCTGCCCGCAACCGCTCGCGGCCCCAGCGCAGTTTGAGCTTTGCTGGTGAATCAAACACTGAACGCCCTGCGCTGTTGGGCCAACCATGTTCCCGGTCTGCCTGTCGAGAGTGAGCTGTTGGCCACAGTAGAGCTGATTGGTGTTGCAGCAGGATATGTTCCGTTCATAGAGAGCAGCGCCGGGTCCGGACGAGCCGGTGACCTGCGCGCAAGGAGGGCAAATAGCCGGTTCGTCGCCGGGAGGAATCTGGATAGGATAGAACTGGCTGGGAGCTGGAGCTTCGCCCGGGAGGCCTGGCTTGAGCAGGAGCTGCTCGCCGATCACGCCGCCGCTCGCGACGCCACCCGGATTAGCAACCGCGCCCGTTGTCGGATCAACGAAGTATGCATTCCCGGGACAATTCGGGTTTTCAGGCACCGTGTGGTTCGGGTCACAATTGGGCAGAATCCAGGGTTTAATGCAGCCCGTCCCGATGGGCATGTTGCCGCCCGAGGGAGTGTAAGCCTCCGCCGTGGCAGCGGCCGAAACATCCGCATTGCCGATTCCCAATGCCTTTCCGAAAAACGTGGGCATGGGATTGCCCGTAGCCTGGGTCCGCTGCACCGCCACGGTTATCAGTGGGTTTGTCGGCCGGGAGAAATCGAAGGTCACGTCGCCGGGCGCGATCGAAGCAGGCAGCCCGCCCACAAGATTCTGGCCTCCGATGGCAATAGCTTGGTTTGTAGCCAGGCTTTGAGCAGTGGACTGTGGAACTGAGCCCGAAAGAAAGCCCGACTGGACGAACGACCTGGCGCCGGCAAGTGCGCCCGCATCAGCAGCCCGTTGGGCCTCATTGCGGGCCACGTAAAGCGCCGCCAAATCAATCGCCAGCGCCGCCATGCCAAACAAAACCACCAGCCACGCCGCCACCGTGAATAAGCTTATGCCACGCTGCCGGTTGTGAAGCACTCCGCGTGAATGTTTCCAAGTCATGGTCACCCCCACTCAATCAAATCCTAGTTCCTCATCACTGATTCGGTCGAAATCATGAACGAACTCGGGTAACTGCTGGAAGGCACGAGGAGCCTAATCACTTGGGCGAAGGTCCAGCTATAGGGATAGGAGACGGTCACGCGACTGGACAAAACCAGGGTGCCACCCACATTCACCAGGAATTGGCGCTCAATCCTGATCTGGCCGCCGTTGGTTAAGCAATAGGTCCAGGAAAATGCGCCCGTCGCGCACGGACTTGTGCCGCTGAGCGTCGCCTGGATCCCGGCGTTGTTCAGGTAATTCACCACCGCGTCGCGCACCGCCTGTACCGTGAGCGGGTTGGGTTGGGTGAGGTCGGCTGTACTTTGGCTCACGGCGATCCGCGCGCCGTCCCGAGCCGCGTTGGCAAGCTTGTCGCGCACGACGAAAGCAGCGCCAAAATCGGCGAGTCCCACTGCCAACACCACCAGGAGAGGCAGCATCAAGGCGAATTCAACGAGCTGTGCCGCTTCGCCTGTCCCCAAAGAATCGAGCCACGCTGGCCGGGCGACCCTGCCAAGCATCCCACGAATGGAGTTTCCCGGCGCCCGCACCTTATCCCTCATTCCTCATTCCTCCCGCATCTGCACGTGGGCCGATAGCGAAACCGTGGTGAAGTGAATGGAAGTAAAGGGAACGACAAATTGGAAAGGATAGTTCAACCTGACCACCACACCCGTTTCTGTAAGTGCGCTTGCCGGGTTAAGGATCACGCCTCGGGTGATGGAAAAGCCAGAAACCACCGCTGGATCCAGGGAAGAGGCCGCCAGGGCTGCATTCACCACGTTTTGCACTTCGGCGTCAGTGGGATAGGCGTTACCGCAAGTGGCGCAACTTGGAGCAACCGCAAAGCGGGCCCCTTCCCGTGCGGCGCGGGTTATGGTTTCATGTACGTTGTAGGCTCGCCCCATCCACACCATTCCGATCAGCAGCATCAACAAAAGGGAAATAACCAGGGCAGCCTCGACGAGCTGAGCACCCCCTTCTTCCCACACCCTTGTCCGCCAGAGGTGACGCACGACATACCGACGCGTCCTCAATTGCGGACACATTGCCCCTTCCTCCCTTTCCTCGTCCCATGCATAGCACGCGCCGTTCCACTACCGACCATTGCCGCCACTTCGCAAGCGACGAAAGGAGTCGAGTATCTCAAACGGGGTTCGCACACTGGCGATGCTTTCGCCGAGCTGGTGGATCCGTTCTTCTTTCAGATGCCCCAGAAGGAAGGCAGCCCTTGCCAGGTAGTCAATCCGTTCTGGGAGCAAGTCCATAATCCGCGCACAGGTACTATCCACCGCCACCGGGTCATCTCCCACCACCAAAAGTCCGCAGCTCTTCGGTGTTCCTTGAATGGGCCCGTTTCCCTCCATTCCGACGATCCCATCCACAATGGCAAAGTCCGGCCGCACTGTGCTGTTGAGGTCCAACAGCGCTTGGGGAATGCCAGCCCAATGAAGTATGTTTTTCGGCCATCCGTAGCAACTTCCTGGGACAATCCCAAACATGTTTTTTAACGACAGGGTGACGCCAGCCCAGTGATGCGTCTTTAGTTTGGGCATGGAGACGACAAAATCGGCTTCCAGAACCGCCTCGGGAAGGTAAAGCTCCTTGAGCGCTGAGGCGCGAGTCCTCAAAGGAACCCGGTGGACGTCATCCACGTTCAAATCGATGAATGTCGGGGGCAGCGACCCAATGTAGTCGCGCAATCGCATCGACTCCACAATCGCTTCTGTGTCCCGTTCCAGTGCGGGCCCGTCAGCCACGATCACACTTCTCGCCCCGAGGCGTAGAAAGCTTTCCCGGGCCGCTCCAACCACGGCGGGATGCGTGTTCATCACGCCCCGGGGATCCAACCCCACAAAGTTCGGCTTCAGCAGGACCGTCTTTCCCCGCACAGGGAGGTCGAATTCACGCATGGTTTCGAACAGAAGCGCAGACAAGTCGGCTTGGTAGCTTGCAGCGCGTCGGATGGCCACCCGTGACGGCGTACGTGCAAAAGAGGGGATAAGCGAGCTGGCTGACGCGCTCATCACTCAGCCGCTCCCTGCCGGGCAGGCCGTAGCCACTGACGTGTTGGGCTGAGCGCGGCGACTGCCCAAGCCATCACCGGGACGCTGTGGAAGAACTGGTTCGCCGCATAGAATCTCTGTAGGGCTGGTTCCAGCGGCGGGGTGGGCCGTCCATAAGTCTCCAGGCATAGGTGCGCCAGCGTGACTGAACCCGGTCCCTGAAGGCCTTCGTACGCTTGTTCCAACCACTCCAGGCTTTTTTGATTGGCGAGGCGGTCACGGTAATCTTGGAGCGCCAGCAGTGCCCATACGGTCGGGCCCACCTGGGGTTCTCCCGCGACTCCATAGACGAGTGGGTTGCCACAATTCCATCCTCCCGTGGGACACATCCTGTCGTACAGCATTGCTTCGCCGAGTCGCTGGCGGAGTGTCGCGCGCCGAGGATGTAGCTCTCCAGGAAGATTTCGGAGCAGAATCAGCGCATAACTGGTGGGCTCAACCCAGCTACACGTGCCCGGAGTCCAACTCCAACCTCGAAAGGAATAGTTCTGGGTGACCGCGACTGATTTCCTAAGAAACCAATGCCGGAAGCGCCACCAGAGGCCCCCTTCTCCGGGCCAGGCATGGCAGAGCCACGCTACTCCCCGGGCCACTGCCTGCGGTCCCACGCCGTTTGTATGCAATGCTAAACATGCTAGGGCAGTGACCCAACTCCCCTCTTGCTGACCTTGAGACGACGGCCAAGATCCGTCTTGCAGTTGGACCTGAAGTAGCCAACTGCCTGCGCTCCGAGCTGATTTGCTCAACTCGCCTGAATTCGACAAACTTGCCAGCGCTAAGAGTGCCCAGCAGGTCGGCTCGACGCTGCTTCGGAGGCCGGCCCGATGGCCCAAACCGCCGTCAGCGTTCTGCGCCTCCAGTAGGAAGGGGAGGCAAACCTCCTGCAAGAAAGGTGTTCTGCAAGAACTCTCAGAGTGAGCAGTTGCGACCTGAGGGCCACTGATCATGTCCGAATCAATCGTTGCTGCGCTTACATCACCCGGGTGTAGGATGGGGGCTCCTCGAGTAGGGGAGTAGCGCCATCTGCCTCTCTCGGATGAATCTGCAATTGGTTGATCAGTCGGTGCAAGTAACCCCGCGCGACCCCCAACGTCCGGGCCGCTGCCGCTTTGCGCCAGCCGCACTCTTGCAAGGTGCGCACAATGAGACGCCGCTTGAAATCACGCACCTCCTCTTCGTACGAGTGCACCGGGCGAAGTGGCTCGAAGCCGTTGCGCAGCCCCAGAGGCAGGTGCCAGATCTCGATCGTCGATCCATCAGCCATCACCACGGCGCGTTGCACCACGTTTTCCAGCTCGCGCACGTTGCCCGGCCAGTCGTATTCCTCCAAGGCGTGCAAGGCGAGACGCGAGAAGCGCTTGGTTTTCTTGCCAAACTGTTGTGCAAATCGCTCCAGGAAATGGTGGGCCAAGAACGGGATTTCCTCCCGGCGCTCGCGCAGCGGAGGCAGGTGAAGCTGCACAACGTTCAAACGGTAGTAGAGGTCCTCGCGGAATTTTCCCTCCTCCACCATTTTGGCTAGGTTCTGATGCGTTGCACAGACGAGACGGATATTGACTGTTACAGACGAGTTGCTGCCCAGGCGCTCGAAAGAACGCTCCTGCAGTACTCGCAAAAGCTTGGCCTGCAGCCCCAGCGCCAAGTCGCCCACCTCGTCAAGAAACAAGGTCCCCTGGTCAGCCACTTCGAAGCGTCCGCGACGCATCACAAGGGCGCCCGTAAAAGCACCCCTTTCATGACCGAAGAGCTCGTCTTCCACCAGCGTCTCCGGCAGATTGGAACAGGAAAAGGCGATAAAGGGCCCCGCTGCTCGCGAGCTCAAGCGATGGATAGCGCGCGCCAGCAACTCCTTGCCCGTCCCGGTCTCGCCGGTGATGAGCACGCTCACATCACACGGTGCAATCTTGCGCGCCAAGGTAAACACCTGTTGCATAGATTCGGAGCACCCCAACAGTTCATATAACTTCCCGGCGAGTTGCTCCTGAGAGTGCAAACGGCGCAGCTCTTTCTCCGCTCGGCGGAATTTATAACCGCGCCGGATGATCAGGCGAAGTTCCACCAGGTCCAAGAGACTGCTCAGAGTGTCATACGCGCCAGACTCTATCACCTTGCGGGTGAGCGCCTGGTCATCCTCGCCTAACATCACGATGACGGGAGGAGGGAGCTCCACCCGGTTTATTTCGTCCATGATGCGAATCCCATTGTCCCAACCCGCCTCATCCCTGGCTGCTCGTAGGTCCAAAAGGACGACGTCCCACCACGCCTCTTGTTCCCGCATATTGCCGAGGTTGAATCCCTCGCTTTGCCGCACCTCATAATCTGGTCCCAGGTCGCGGACGATGACCTGCGCGAAAGCCGCATCCGGACTGCAGAGCCAGACGTGAATTCTTTCGGGATTCATCTTTTCTGCTCCGTTGACTTCACTGTCTCGGTCTTCCCCGTCAGAACCGCGATTCTGTCTCGCTATCCACTTTTACCTCTTCCAGAACAAACCCTTCACTGACAGCGGCGAAGCCACTCCGGCCCTTGCCTCCAGCGGCCGGTTCTATGCGCAGCACTCGGCCTTCTGCTTCTATCCGCAAACTCCGCACTGCTCCGGGGAGCGGGGGAAGGGAAATCTCAAATCGAATGGCTGACCCGACTGGTGGGAGTGTATTTGCAAAAAGAAACACCCCTCCGGCGCTGATATCACGAGTAGTACCTTCCCCTTGCTGCGAGAGTCCTCGTTGGTCGAGCCACGAAAAAAATGCCGGAACGCCCAGCCGGTAGCGAGTAAGCTTTCTCAATTCCACGTCGTCACCCGAGGCGAGGGTCACAGGCTGCCTCGAACTTCAATTTGGAATCTGGGACTGCATTCGATACCAAACCTTGCGCCTTCGTGCAAAACGGCGCAAGAAGTGGAAAGTCTCCGTCGAGACAGAGACGCGCGTCCCCTATGGATACTGCTTTGCAGTCCTCATCCCATTGAGGAGCTTAGTGCCCTTCTAGCACGGGTAATCCAGATCAACCCCGATGGGCCGAATCTCTCTAAAGCGGGCAGAGAAGAAATTCCTATCGCTGGGGAAACTTACGTCTCTGGTCTTTAGGGTTTGCTTCCGTCCGGGTGGTGCGTGGTCCCTCCGTGCCCGACCCGGTGGCAGGGATTCCCACCAGGATCTCCACACTGACCCGCTTGCCTGCTCGCAGTGCTGGCCGAAATTTCCACCGGCCAAAGGCGGCCAACGCTGCTTGATCCGCTTCCGCCTGAACACCTTGCAAGACTTCCAACTCACCTACCGATCCATCATTTCGGATCACTCCGTACAAGATGATCATCTCGTCAGCTTTTTCCTCAGGGATGGGGGGTCGATGAAAGTCAAACTTTTCCTCGGCGAAGGGCGGGATCAAGCCATGCTCCAGTTCCGCGACTATTTCTCGCGACCGCTGTCCTCGATGGGAAGAAGCATCCTTTCGGTGGCAATACTGCAGGATCCAGCTCTTGCCGGGCATGGGCAGGTAAGTGGTGAAGATCTTGTCGCCTTGCAGAACACCGTAGAGGCGCAGTCCGCCGCCGCCGACTGGCCCGGCGGTTATCACTAACGCATTGCGGGGAATACGAGGCACCAATAGAACTGGGTAAATCCGACTCTCAGCCACACTCGATGGGAGGACACCCCGAGCGACGACACCTGCCGTCCCGGCAACACCGGTGATGCTAAGGGTCACCTCTCCGGTGGGGCCGCCATCACCTCCGCCGCCAACTCCTTCAGTTCCCACGCCCGTGCTGCCGTTACCGCCCGTGCCGGGTCCTCCGGCTCCCCCCTGTGGATCGCCGGCAGCAACTCCCCCGGGTGAGCCAGGCTGACCGCCAGCCGGCGAAATCGAAAAAGCCCCGTAGCGATTTCCCGGGGGAAGTGCGAGGACCTCCGTCAACGGTCCCGATTGAACGCTCACAGCCAGCAATCCCGTGGTGTCACCTGGAGTCCCGTTGTCGCTCCCGACGCCTGAGACCTCCGTTGTGTTCTGTGACTTCGTCGCTTCGGGAGAGGGCGCAGGCGGGGGCGCTGGCACTACAAGATGAGGCAACAGGTTGGGGGAAGGGGGTAGTGTCAGCGCGAATTCGGCAGGCACCGCAGGCTCTTTAGGAGTAGGAGAATGGTAGAGAGTCTCGGTTTTGTTCGTGGAAGAGACGCGAATGCGCCCAGCGTCGAAATTGAATCTTGGGGGTGGCATCAGGACTAACGTGGTGCTGCTGATCAAAATGTTGGGCAAATGAATCTCAAATGGGATTTTCAGGTCCGGTGGAGAAGGCGTTTGCAGAATCGTTTGACGACTGTTGTCGGGGTGCGGAGGATTGGAAATGATAGTCAACTTGGGATGAAAAGCGTTGCTGCCGCGTGCAGGTGGTTTGTCGGGTCGAGTTCCTCGCCCTGGATGCCCGCCAGGCCCCGGTGGACGCAAGAAAGGAAGGTAGGCGGACAGGTTTATCGTCCGTAACTCATAGACGATTCGGGCATTCTGCTTTTTGGGCGCAGCGTCGGCAAGGAAAACAGAAAAGGGCATGCGCAGGAGAAAGAAGACCACTGCGAAATGAAGCAAGGCTGATGACAAGAAAGCTGGGGCGGACCGACGGGCTTGCGAATCGACTAGTTGAATGTACAACTTGTTAGGACGAAGTGGCCGTGCGGGAGACTTCGGTGTGCAAATGATGGCAAGAGCTTCCCCCCAGCGTCGGTAGCATGGCTCCTGCTTGATGAGAAACCGCGGCACGCGCTTCTGCACGATTGTCGAAACCGTCCTCGTCTCAGACGAATCGCCAGGTTTGGCTGGAGCGCCCCGAGTGATGTTGCCCCTAGGCCTGACGCGACCGCCCGAGCCTGCGGAAGATCGTGAATCTCGCGCCCCCTATCTTTAGGCGCGTCTCCACCATCCCCCCGGATCCTGCAGAGCACATGTTATGCCAGGGAGCGAACGTCGTTCATTTGTCCGGTCAGGGAGAGCCTCGGGCTGCTCGACCTTGGGAAGGCAGCCGTGTTTCGTTCCGTCATTGCGGCCGAGTGGGGAACGAACCCCAAAGTGTAAACAGATGGTGACATGACAAGTTCACTTTCCGAGGCACGAAGCGCGTTCACTTTGGCAAATGGTTTCTTGCAAGTGGGAGCTTATCTTCCTCGTGGCACACAATAGGGCACATCGAGCGCCCTCTGGGGCATGGATACCCTCTTTATTCCGCCGTGCAATGGATCCCTGGGGGATTGCGGTGGCTTGAAACAAATCTTGCTGTAGCTCCATCCGGGCTCGCCGTCTCACAGGGAAAACCGCGGAGATAACTGCTTAGGGAAGAAGGAGCTGGCATGATGATAAGAATGGGTATTCCAGTCTTCGATTCGGGAGACGGTGCGCTTGTTCCGCAAGCGAACCATTCTTACGGGGGGGTTGCATGCACTTTGGTCGAGATGCCGAGCTTGAGAAGAAGTGACTCCGATGTGCTTAGCGAATACCGCGGCCGGAGTTATTCAGAAGAAGACATTGCCGAGCACTTGTGGCCGGATTTTGAAAAGGCTTTCCGGGGTGGTGGTTTGCAGATTCTGAACTACCGAACTGACCGACTGGGCAGCCGATCGGACCGGCCCTCTGTTCTCTGCGCTATCGAAGGTCGCCACGACCCAAGCACGAATTTGGGTTGCCCCCGAGGTTGGGCGCTGGTGGCGCCGAAGGGCACGGATTGACGTGCAGGATCCCAGACTCAGCGAGCGACGGGTCCAAACGGTTCCTCACTAGAGGAAGCGGGGAGATGGAGGGGGTACTCCTAGTTCTTCTCGATCTGCCCTGCGGGCGCTCGGAGCTCTGAGCTACCGTCGGGGTGTTCCGCAGAGGCTAAAGTCGCCAACAGTCTGTTGGAACAGGAGATGTGATTGATGCGGATCCGCCTCTTAAAGGTCGGTTCTGCATTGAATGGCACGGAATGTGCTGGAGTTTTGTGAAAAAAATTTCCAGTGAAATACCACTGATTTTTATTGTAATCCGCAATCCGACTTGGTATAAAAATGGCCCAAACGTGCCCACCAATGAGTCTGGCAGCAATGAGGACAGCAGGCAAAATCGCCGGCGAGGCGATATCTGTTCTTGTTGCTGATTCCAGTCAAATGGGATGCCAATTAATGGCCAAGGCTCTAAGGCGTTCCCACTATCACTTCAATGTAGTTGCCTCTGCCGTGGACTCTGCCGGAATCTTGAATGCCGCAAACGAATTTGACCTCCACCTAGCGGTAATTAGTGCGAACCTGCAGGATGGTCCCCTGATGGGCTTCAAAGTCTTGCGTGAACTGCGCGCTTCTCACCCAAAGACACGTGTCGTCATCCTCCTCGATTCTTCCGAGCGTGATCTGATCGTCGATGCTTTTCGGGGCGGGGCGAGCGGAGTTTTCTGCCGATCTGAACTCATTGAACGACTCTGCAAATGCATTCAGAGTGTCCATAACGGCCAAATCTGGGCCAACAGCATCGAACTGCAATTTCTTCTTGATGCCCTTGCGCAGGCAGCACCGCTCCGCGTGGTTAATGCCCAGGGGATAAGCCTGTGCACGAAACGTGAGGAGCAGGTCGTTCGCTTGGTGGCCGAGGGTCTCACCAATCGCGAAATTTCGCGGAAGCTGAACCTGAGCGAGCACACAGTGAAGAACTACTTGTTTCGCGTTTTTGACAAGCTAGGAGTATCCAGTC
>Ga0209108_10000475_pt1 | contig 22135 bp, 19 predicted proteins | sample Rifsed10ft1_FD_184003 | JGI IMG/M metagenome (GOLD analysis project Ga0209108, IMG submission 184003) | Soil microbial communities from Rifle, Colorado, USA - sediment 10ft 1 (version 2) | ecosystem: Environmental > Terrestrial > Deep subsurface > Rock core/Sediment | place: Rifle, Colorado...
TGAGGCCGGAGGCCAGAGGAGTTCGCGCGAGGATCGTTCCGCGCGGGTGTACCTCTGGCCTCTGGCCTCTGGCCTCTGGCCTCCTGCTCGCAATGAGAATCGCCATCCTCACGATATCGGATGCCGCATCGCGTGGTGACCGCGTCGACAGTTCCGGTGACAGCATCGTCGCCTGGGCGGAGGCGCGCGGCGCGCAGGTCGTCGAGCGCGACCTCGTGCCTGACGACACGGCCAGGATCGTCCCGGTTCTCCTGGCCTGGTGCGACCGGGACATGGCCGATCTGGTGCTGACCACGGGCGGCACGGGACTCAGCCCCCGGGACATGACGCCCGAAGCCACGCGCGCGGTGATCGAACGCGAGGCGCCGGGAATCGCCGAGCGACTGCGCGTCACGTCGATGGAGCGCTTTCCAAGAGCGGCGTTGTCGCGCGGCCTGGCGGGAGTACGCCATCGATCGCTCGTCGTGAATCTCCCCGGTTCGCCCGGCGGCGTGCGCGACGCCCTGGCAGCACTCGACCCAATCGTAGATCACGCAGTTGAGATCCTGCGCGGCACCCCGACCGACCACTAGCCCGCAGTTGCTCCGACCTCCGACCTCCGACCTCCGACCTCGAACATTGTCCGTTCTCATTACCCTGACCGACGTCGAACCCGCCGTGCGCCTCGGCAAGCTCCTGGAAGAGGGGCAGCTCGAGACGGAGATGGTGTCGCCGCTGGACGACTTCCGCGCGGCGCTGCGCCGGTCCAAGCCGTCACTGGTGGTGATGACCGGCGGGCTTCTCGATCCGCATAATGCCCAGCTGGTGCGGGAGTTGTTGTGGGATGACGTAGCAGTCATCGGCTTCGCCGACGTGCGCGACCCGGCAATCGACGAGCGGCTGCAGGCGGCCGGCTATGTCGAGGTTTTCTCCAAGCCGGTGGTACTCGACGAGGTTGTCGAATCGATCAAGCAGCTCCTGCGCCGGCAGGAGCTGTCCCGAACGACGGGACTGATTGGCGAGTCCGAGGCGATTCGCGAAGTGCTCGTCCAGGTCGAACAGATCGCGCCCGTTTCTTCGACCGTTCTAATCGAAGGCGAGAGCGGCACCGGGAAAGAACTGGTGGCACGGGCGATACATCGTCTGTCGCCCCGTCGCAACAAGCCGTTCATCGCCGTGAATGTCGGTGCGTTGCCAGAGACGCTTTTGGAAAGCGAGTTGTTCGGACACGAGAAGGGTGCGTTCACTGGCGCCGCGGAACGGCGCATCGGACGGTTCGAGCTGGCGCACGCCGGCACGCTGTTCCTCGACGAGATCGGCGAGGTGCCGCCATCGACCCAGGTGAAGCTCCTGCGCGTGCTGGAGGAGCGGCACGTGACGCGCGTCGGCGGTACGCAGGAGACGCCGATCGACGTACGCGTGGTCGCGGCGACGAATGCTCCGTTGCGCGATGGCGTGGAGCAGGGGCGCTTCCGCGCCGACCTTTTCTACCGGCTGAACGTGTTGCGCATCTACCTGCCGCCCCTGCGCGAGCGGCGCCAGGACATTCCGCTACTGGTCAGGCGGTTCATCAGGGAATTGTCGAAGCAGCACGACCGTCCGTTCCACGGGCTGTCGGCTGAAGCGCTTCAGCTGCTGGTGGAATACCCGTGGCCGGGGAACGTGCGCGAGCTGCGCAACCTGATCGAGAGCATGGTGGTGCTGTCACCGGGACGCGAAATCCGACCGGAAGACATTCCGCCGCAGATCCGCGATGCGTCCGCCGCCCGGTTCCTGCCCGTGCACATGGGTCCTGTGCTGCGAGGCAGCCAGGGAAGCGACGGCCGTGAGCTGGAGTTCATCCTTCGCAGTCTGGTGGAGCTCAAGCTGCAGATGGAAGCACTGCGCCGTCGCGTCGACGAGTTTGGCGCGGTTAATGTTGCCTCCGTAAGCGGGGGCGGTCACTGGGTTGGCGAAGTCAGGTCTCCGGCTGGAGGTGGTCAGTGGACCGCGATCGGCGGGGGCGGCATTGAGGCACGCGATCACGCGCCGCCGGCGAATGAGGCGGTCATCAGACCAGGGATGTCGATGGCGGATGTGGAGCGAGCCGCGATCGAGGTAGCTCTGAGGGACACCGGTGGTAACCGGCGTCGGGCGGCAGAGATGTTGCATATCGGCGAGCGAACCTTGTATCGGAAGCTGCGCGAGTATCAGTTGCCCATCGAAGAACTGGTGCTTGACGAATCGGGCGACCGATCCGTACAATAGGCGAGCCCGTAAGCTGTTGTATTACAATCGTCTAAAGCGCGTCACCTGAGAAGCGTCTGGAACCGTTTTTGGTAATGGAGACGAGCCACCAATGACACCTCAGGCGCAGCCCTCGCCGGCCATCGCGGGGAGTGTTCTCCCGATCAAACGGGCGGAGGAGCTACTTCAGACGCTGCCTGGCGTGATAGCGGCCAGGATCATCGCCAGCGAGACCGGGGCGGTCGACGAGATTCATGTACTTACGTCGTCCGAGGTTACACCCAAACAGACTGTCCGGAACATCGAGAGCGCGCTGATTGCGCACCTGGGGATGCGCGTGGACCACCGGAAGATCTCGGTGGCCACGACATTAGAGAACCGTAAGACCGGCGAGCGTGAGGTGATTACCCCGCCAGCGGCTGGAGCCGGGGCGACAGTATCATCCGTTCCCGCCAGTGCGGCGACAGTATCTGCCGTGTTGTCGCCGGGTCTGGCCGGCGCTGGTCCCCGGCACGTTTTTTTTGAGGACGTGGAGGTTCGCCGTAGCCGCACGAAGGGCATTTCGTGTCGCGTGACCCTTCGGAAGGGTGATCAGTCCTACACAGGCGAAGCCGAGGGAATGGAGAACGAGCGGTCGCGGCTCGAGTTGGCGGGTCGCGCGGCGTTGAAGGCGATAGCGGAGTTGGACGCGTCAGCGCGGGTGCTGGATCTGGGTGGGGCGCGGGTTGTGGAAGCGTTTGACAGGCAGTTTGTTCTTGCGGCGGTGACAGCGCAGATGGTTCGCGAGACGGTGCTGTTGACCGGGACGTGCGAAGTGAAGGAGAGTCCCGAGACGGCGTGCGTGCTTGCGGTGCTTGATGCGACGAACCGGTGGCTGTTGCATCCGAGGCGAGGGTAGGGATCGCCCAGGTTCGCGACGCGCCGTCGGTGAGTGGGAGCCCCGTAACGGAGCGTGTGACGGAAGGAACCTAACGACGAGACAATAGAATACGCCCCCCATTTCCGCTGAGCGAAGTGAGCGGGAATGGAATAGCAGGTGAGCGGAGCCGACCAGAGGTTGCATGCTCGGTACGAGCATGACTCCAACTGAAGGGAGGTGACGCACAATGATTAACTGGACGCTGGCATGGCTGTTCTCGTTAATCAACTGGAGCTAGTTAGTGGAGTGGGGGGCAACTCTTCTTCGAGCGGCTGACATCTTGTCAGCTCGCGCAAGTGATCTCAACGAGTGCTGTGACGGACTCTCAACGCGCAACTCCTCACCTTCCCTTCCGCCTGCAGCCGCGCCCTTGGGGGCGCCTCAGGGAGCGTGCCCATACAAAGGCTCTCGGCGCTGAAGGGTCCCGTCGTGTAGCGCCACTTGTGGCGCTTACCTCGCTGCTTGCAGTCATTGCGTTCGTCGCAATGGCCAAGGGAGCTGCGCTAACGGTTTCTAGTGGGATGGGCATGGCAGCCTTGCTTGTAGCGCTAGGCCTAGGCGCTGAGCTGCTGTCTTTTGACCAATCCAAAGACTCCGCCGGATCCGCCGCAGTCATCCCGTTCGCTGCTGCTGTCCTTGTTGCGCCGGCTGCCGTCACCGTTGCGATGATAATCGCAGCCGAAGTTGCTGGTCAGACTCTGCATCGGCGGACATTCATCAAAGCCGTCTTTAACCTGGCGCAGCACACGCTCGGGTTCTCAATAGCGATCCTCGTACTTCATTGGACGGGCGCGCCGGCATTTGTGGCACTCAAAGGATCGTCCTTCTTTGAGTGTGTAAAGTTGCTGCTCATGCCCGCGGTGCTGCTGGTTGCGTCGGTTCAGTTCGTAAACAACCTCTTTGTTAGCGCCGCGATATCAATCAGTGCTGGTCGCCCCTTCCTGCCCCTGTGGAGCTCGCATCTTCGCTTAGGAGCAACGAACGTCCTCGTGAATGTTGCGATGACGTTCTACGTGACCTGGCTCTGCGTGAATCTGGGAGTATTCGGAACGGCAGGAATGGCGATTCCAATCATCCTGGTGCGTCAGCTATATCGGACTACCGTCGAGCTAACGACAGTTACCGAAGAGCTCTTGGAGCTCATGGTAGCTGCCATCGAAGCCCGCGACGCTTACACGTCGGGCCACAGTCAACGAGTGGCGCTTGCCTCGGAAATAATTGCAAGGTCCATGGGATTGACACATGCACAAGTCGAGAGGGTGTCAGTCGCTGCATTACTCCACGACGTTGGCAAGATTGACGAGAGGTTCGGCCCGATTCTGGCGAAAGAGGGACGCCTTACGCCTGAAGAGTGGGAGATCATGAAGCAGCATCCTATTCGTGGATCCCAACTAGTCGGATTGCTTTCGAGCCTAAAAGACGTCGTCGCTCCAGTTAGGCATCATCACGAGAATTGGGATGGAACCGGCTATCCTGATGGTCTTCGCGGGGAGCAGATTCCTATGGCGTCGCGAATCATAATGTTCGCCGACACGCTGGACGCCATAACGACGGATCGACCCTATCGGAAGGCGTTAGGGATCGAGGAGGCAAGGGCCGAGTTTATTCGATTCCGTGCCAAACAGTTCGATCCCACGATCTGTGATCGTGTGGTGTCAGCGCCGGTATGGTCCGAACTCTACGACACCTTCGCGGGTAAGGCTCGCCAAACGCAGCGGGCCGCTTCCTAGTCGGCTCGAACTGTTCCGCCTGAAGGCGCAAGTGCTTGGTAACGCGAAGGCACGGATACAGAGAGTTCTCCTGCCACTCGCACTAGAGATGGCAGTAGAAACGCTTCTTCTCGGCGAGAATTGATGAAGTAGTCGTCGAGCACCGATGAGGCTTCGACGCGCCGGCCGAGCCGGCTGAAAGCACTTGCCACTGCGGCCACGACAAAGTCATGATCGCAACGGTTTCTCAGCGGAGGCTGCAGCTGCTGAACGACCGTTAGAGACTCTTCTATCGAGTCTTCAGATCCACGCAGTAGGTGTTCGCCCAGTTCGAGAGCCGCGATGTTCAGTCGTGCTCTCGGCGCTCGTCGGAAAGGCGCGAGCGTTGTGCGCGACACGGTGAATCCATTCATTGGATCTAAAGAGCCCGTTTCGAACGCGAGACGGACACGAATCTCGTACTCTACAGCGTGTGCGTAGAATTCCGGTGACTCAGTGCCGAGCTCCTGAATCCTTGAAAGATTTCTTTCGACTGACGAATAGTCAGCTTCCTGCAAGTCCATGATGCAAAGATGTTCGAGACAGGAGGTCAATTGACCAGCTAGGGCCAGACGCTCGAACACAGAAATCGCTTCAAGGAGTACGTCGCGAGCAAGCGGGCGAGGACCGAATAGACAAAGGCCCCAGGCGGAGCGTCGCAGAAGAATTGCGCGCAATACGGGATGCTGGACTCGTCTGGTTAGCTCTACAAGGTCAGCAAGGACGGACGGCAACCTACTAGCATCTCCGAACGACGCCTGGAATACTGCGTCGATCGTTAGGGAATCGATTCTCTGTCGATCAGTAGTCGGTTCCAGGCCACGTACCGCGTCGTGAATGAGCCGCGCGGCTAATTCGTCTCCATGATTATCCGCCTGTATGAGCGCCAGCGTCGCAGCGGCCAGGCGATGACGAATTGAGGCGGTATTCGACATAACGCAGTCGGTGATACTCGCGGGAAGGGTGCAGAACGTATCAGCGCAATAGAAGTGCGCTTCGAAACCGAGCAGCTCCATGGACGAGTGTGTCGGCAGCGCAGCGCCCGCCTCGACGTGCACCTGTCGCCACCGCTTCAAACTTGTGCGAAGATGGTCCCACTGCCTCAGCATCCGCGCGGCCTTGGCTTGCCCGCTCAACGCGTGCATTCGGTCTAGGGACTCGGAAGCCTTGGTTTCAGCATCCTGAAGCACCGCGATGGCATCCTTTGCCAAACCGAGCCCCAATAGCCGCTTGGCCAATACGAGAGCCAAGCGAACGCCGTTCCGCGCCGAGCCCGCGCTCCGCCAGTGGTGAACACACTCCCACAAGAGCGCGACGCCACCCTCCTTCAACGCCTCACGACCAAGCGTCCGCGCCGCTCGACGATGCAGCAGCACCCGTGCCGCCGTCGGCGTTCGCTCCAAGACCGCTTCGCGAATCGTGTCGTGCCTGCAACTTGTCCCACTGTCGGCCGACGAGAGCATTCCCGCCGCGTGCAGCTCGGTCAGCGCCCCGAGCACGTCACTGGTCTTCCGCTCCACCATCCGGTGCAACCGCTCAACGCTCGAGCTCAGCCCCAGCACGGCCGCCGCGCGTAACACCGTCAGCGCGGTCGGCGAAAGGCGCCCGAGACGATCCTCGAGCAGGGCCTGAACGGTGATGGGCAAGTCATCCGTCACCAGATCCGATCGATGCTTCAGCAGCTCCACCAGGAAGAACGGGTTACCACCCGACAACTGGATGATTCGTTCACGCGTCGAAGGATCAAGCGACTCCTCGTGCAGCGCGCAGAAACGGTGGACGAGCAGGTCACAACTTTCGTCCGACAACGGCAGCAGGTCGTGCGTCGCGCTGGCGCTCAGCAGCCGCGCAAATCGCTCCGCGTCCGACGATTCCGGCGGCCGCATGGTGAACAACAAGAGCAGCGGCCGGCCGCCGTGCGTGCGCATGGCATCCTGGAGGATGGCCTGACTCTGGGCATCGAGCTGGTGTGCGTCGTCTACGTGAATAACCAGCGGCCCTTCAGACAGCACCGCATCGAGCACGTCGAGGATCGACCAGCGCACCATTGCGAAACGCGTCTCCCCGTCAGTGTCGAGCGAAAGCGCCGGCTCACGCATCGGCACGGGTGACGATATCGCGCGCAGGCACTCCAGCGCCGCCGGCGCACAACCTATCGCGCCAGGCATCTGCAGCAGCCCATCCACGAGCTCGCTCACGGCAAACAGCGCCTGCGTCCTGCTGCTCGGCTGCGTTCCGATGTTGAGGAGCCGGGCGCCTTGAAGTTCCGTCATCCTGCAACACTCGGTTGCCAGGCGGGTCTTCCCGACGCCGGCCGGTCCCGTCACCACATACGATACCGCGCGATTCCCACGCAACCGCTGGAAGGCGGTCAGCACCCGTTCGACGTCCCGCTCCCGCCCGATCATCGGCAATTCCACCGCCGCCTGACTTCGACGGATCAATCGATCGGAGATCCGCTCACGAAGGAGGCTTGCCGGCACACGAAGCTCGGGCTGATAGCCTCCGATCTCTCCCGCATAACGATCGATCAGGCCGACGGCTTCGGCCTTTCCGCCCGCCAGGGCCACCGACTCCGCAAGGGCGAGCGTGGCCTCCTCGTTGAGCGGATCGAGCCTGAGGCAGAACCGGCACAGGCGTTCGACATCCGCGTAACGACCGCGCGCCCGCATCTCGCTGATGGCGCGAACGAGCCCGCGCCGGATCCGGTTACCCATCTCACTCCGGAAGTCCTCCACCCAGTTCGCGAAGGGACGGGAGAATCTGGGGGAGTACCCGGGCAGGATGGATACATCCTCCAATCGCAGGTACACCGACGCGGCAGATCCCTCGGCCGCCGCCAGCGCGAAGTCGGCATCGACAAAGTGTGTATCGAGCGCTGTCGACTTGGCGCTGCTTCTGACGGCGACCCCCAGGACCCTCAGGCGATAGATCGCCTGCCGAAGGCAGTGGCGTCCGGCTTCGGCTCCGTGATTGGGCCAGAACAGGCGCGCGATCTCGTCCCGTGGCACGTCGCGGCCAGCCTGGGCACAGAAATAGAGAGCGAGCCCGAACTGCAGTTCGGACTCGGGCGTCAGCCGGATGCCACGCGTGTGGATCTCAGCCTGGCCGAGTATGCGGCAACGAACAGTGGAGAGTGACACTGATCCCGGCAGTCACCTGGTTCCTTGACGGGGTCAGGTTGGCTGGCCAGCGTCACCTGATCGTCACAAGGGTGGACAAGACCGGGAGATCAAAATGCAGCGCCCGGTTGCCCGCAAGACTGAGGTGCATGCAGCGAGGAGCTGGCGGACGTTCCTGGAAACGAGATGCAGCCGCCCATGCCGCGTCGACAGCGACGATCGCCGCGGCTCAAACCACCGGAGGGGCTGCTCCGCGCACCAATTCAAGGACTGTGATTTCGGGCCGCGAGCCGAAGCGGATGGGGAACCCGATCGTACCGATCCCACGGTTTACATAGAGCTGCTGCCCGCCGGGTTTCTCGTACAATCCGCTGACCCAGGGAGTCTGAATGCTGGCGACGGAGAGGCTGCGATCGACGAAACCGAGCGACAGCTGCCCGCCGTGTGTGTGCCCCGCCAGTGTCAGGTCTATGCCCAGTTGAGCTGCGCGGTCGAAGGTGTTGGGATTGTGGCTCAGGAGGATGTTCACCATGTCCGGCATCACCAGGTCTTCGCTCCCAGCGAGATACTGCTCAACCACGTGTCCCTCATGGTCTCTGGATAAGGGAACCGTCTGGTAGTCGATGCCGATCAGGTTGAGCATTTCGCCATTCGACTGAATGCCCACCCGCTCCTGGCGCAGGATGCGAATCCCCGCCGCGGAAAGGAGTCGAGTGATCGATTCCTCGGTTTCCGTATAGATCTCGTGGTTTCCAAGGCAGCCGAAGACTCCGAATGTCGCCTTGAGACCCGACAACGCCTGAACTACCACTCCTTGTGCTGCGGCATCGTCGGTGACGAAGTCGCCGGTCAGCACCACCAGATCTGCGTTCAATCCGTTGGCCACGGTCACGCAACCACGAATGTGGTCCGTGGTCATGAACGGGCTGATGTGAATGTCGGAGAGATGGGCGATGCGAAAGCCCTCGAAGGCTCTGGGCAGGCGTGCGAGTGCAACGCGGCGGTGAGTGACTTCCACGTCGAGGCGGCCAACGAGAAGCCCGTAAGCCGCGGCACCGAAGGGGGCGGCGCTTAATGCGAGGGCGGTCTGCTCGAGAAACCGGCGGCGCGCGGGCGAGGGCGGATCAGGAGTGAAGGCGCCAGACATCGGCACGGCACGCCTTGCCGCCGCCGCGTGCGCTTTCCGGTAAGCCCACGCAGCAGTGCGTATCGCGCGGTCCAGCATCCAGAACAGCACCACCAGGCCGAACCCTGCCAACGACCCCACAAACCACCACGCGAAAGGTGCTTCGAGCAGGACGTTGCGCAGCGACAAATGGGTAGAATCGCCGCGCGGGATCAAGGACGTGAAGGACGCGAAGACGAACAGGCAGGCCATGGTCGCGATGGCACCGACCAGCGCGCGTCGAGACACACAGGGGATAAGGCGTTCCCCTAAGTCGACCAGACAGCCTATCCAGAACAGCTGGCTGGCGATAAGCATCACGAAGACGCCGGAGAAGAGCACGAAATAGAATGGCCCCTCGCTCCGGTTGGGGATGAGCCAGAGGACGCAGAACACCACCCACAACAGCGTGATGATCGTCGCGCGCCAATGAGCTATGAAAAGAGCCATCAATCGTCGTTGCCGACTTCGCGTAAGAATCCCTCAGAGACGTTGGAGCGGGCTGCATCGGATCGTGAGACGCCATCCCGCTGGAGGCTGCCGAGGGGCAACCATGAGGCCGGCCGGGCTCGTGAGTCAAGGCAGATGCCGGGCTGGACTGCTGCCGGGTGAGGCCCGGACCCAACCTCACTCCCCGCGCGCGTACCAAGTAGGGTCGCTTCATCTCGTGCTGAGTGCGGGTTGGTCAGCGGTACCGCACAGCACCGCTCTCAGCAGTTCTTACTTGCCCTTCAGCACCTGGTCCACAAGCACGTCCGGACCGACGCCTTCGGCCTCTGCCTGGAAGTTGAGCACCACGCGGTGGCGCAGCACGGACATGGCGATGGCGCGAACGTCGTCGAAGTCGGGGACGGAGCGGCCGTCCATGGCGGCGCGGGCCTTGGCGCCTAACACGAGGTACTGCGACGCGCGCGGGCCGGCGCCGTAGCTGATGTACTTCCGGATATCCGGCGTCGCGTTAGGGTCGCCCGGGCGCGTGGAGCGCGCGATCTGCACCGCGTACTTCACCAGCGTCGGCGGCGCCGGGATCCGCCTGACGAGATGTTGCAGGGCGAGCACCTCTTCGCCCGACAGCACGGGCTGGATCTGCGCCTCGGTGTCGGTCGTGGTCCAGGAGACGATGCGCTCCTCTTCCTCAATCGACGGATAGTGCACTCTCAGCTCGAACATGAACCGGTCGAGCTGAGCTTCAGGGAGTGGATACGTCGCCTCCTGCTCGATCGGGTTCTGCGTGGCGAGGACGAAGAACGGAGCGGGGAGCTTGTACGTCTGTCCGGCGACGGTGACCGTGCGTTCCTGCATGGCCTGGAGGAGCGCGGCCTGCGTCTTTGGCGGCGCGCGATTGATCTCGTCGGCAAGAACGACGTTCCCGAAGATCGGGCCTTTCACGAACTTGAAGACGCGCTTTCCGGTGGCGTGATCTTCCTCGAGCAGCTCGGTCCCGGTGATGTCACTCGGCATGAGGTCGGGCGTGAACTGCACGCGCGAGAACTGGAGGTCGAGCGCTTCGGAAACGGTCTGCACGAGCAACGTCTTGGCCAGGCCGGGAACGCCCACGATCATGACGTGACCGCCGGCCAGGATGGCGGCGACGAGGTTCTCGACGACTTCCTGGTGGCCGACGATCCTGCGGCCGATCTGTTGAACGAGGGCCTTTCGGGCCACCGCAAGTTTCTGCAGAAGCTCGAGGTCGCGGTCGTCGGTCGTTCGCGTAGGGCTCGCTTGAGTGGTCAAGATCGCGGGGCCGGAAGTTGGAGCGCTGAAATTAACCCGCGGTGCGCGAGGGCCAGAGGGCGCCGGGCGAACGGTGGGATGTTCGGGAGCTCCCTTTGCGCACTGCGCCCTGCGCTACCGAACCTCGAACTCTACGCGCTCCTCGAGCGGCTTGTTCTCGCTTAGAAGGGAGCCAATCGCGACGTAGCGTCCGGGTGGCACTTCGGCGCGCCAGGCGGCTTCCCAGGAGAGCGACGCGCTGGATTCGAGCAACTTGTTCTGGAGGGCCTGGGTGAACATTCGGCCCTCGCTCCAGCGCCAGACTTCCCGTCCCACGGAGTCCACGACGACGATTTCGTGAGTCTGCCCGCTGGGGAAGAGCAGCTCGAGCTTGCGGGACGCGTTGTTGGTGACGTGGAAGGCGAATTCAATGCCGTCCCGGATCGTCACGTCGAGTGCGGCGGCAATCGGGGGACCGGCCACGACCTTCCTCTGCTCGGGCTCAGCCGATCGGGCACGGGGGTCGCAGGCGTAGGCCACCCCGGCCAACAGGATCAGCAACGATAGGACAGATCGGTTCATTCAGGTCCGGCGACGGCCGCCCTGTGGGCCTCCATTAGAGGGGCCGATGGGGCAAGCCTCGAAAACGCGCGGCGAACTTAGTGATGCCCTGACAGCCTGTCAATAGTGAATAATCGCATAACTTGATATTCCGGGCCATGTTCGGCGTCACAAGCGTTAGGTGATGAAATGAGTGTCAGGATCCAACAGTCACAAAGATTGTGCGGTAGATGGTTGCTTGCGAAAAATTTCACAAAGTCCTAGATTCCGCCCCGCAAATGGACCCGGAGCGCCCGCTGAAGCCCGAGCCCGGCTCCGAGCACCCCTCGCCGGAGCCCTCCATTCCCGGCGCCGGGGCCGTAGCCGGCATGGGGCTCCAGTTTGCGGTTTCGATCCTGCTGTTTCTCCTGGCCGGCCAGTGGATCGACCGGAAGCTGGGAACCGAGCCGCTCTTCCTCATCGTCTTCGTATTCGCGGGCGCCGGTGCCAGCTTCTACTCCATCTACCGCAAGCTGATGGAACAGCAACGGCGCGAAGATGAAGAGCGCAAACGAAAGTGAAACGCTCGCTACTCTTCGCGGCGGCCTGCCTGGGCATCATCGCCGCCACGTGGGCGATCGGAGTCCTGTTGTTCACGGATGCGGCAGTGCGGCATGGTCTCGCGATAGCGGCAGGCGTGGCGTTCGTGATTCAGATGATCGCGTTCCAGATCGCGCGACTGATGGCGCGAAGGCAGAACGTGATCGCCGGGTGGGGGATCGGGGTGGCGTTGCGCTTCGTCGCGCTGGCGATCTTTGCGCTGGTGGTGGTGCCGAGGCTCGGACTGCCGCTCGCGCCCCCACTCGTTGGGCTGGCGATGTTCCTGTTCCTCTCGACGCTGATCGAACCTCTCTTTCTCAAGACATGACGCGGCTCGGGACCCTGCTCCTCGCGATCACGCTCGCGGTTTCTCCGTTCACGCTCGCCGCGCAGGACCACGCGCCTCCGTCCGCGCCGGCCGTCACTGATTCGACCGCTGCAGCGCCCGCTGCACAGGGTGAGCACGCGCCGGCCGCTGGTGAGCAGGCCGCCGTGCCAGAAGAAGTCGACATCATCACGCCGCACATCACGGACAGCTACGAACTGGAGCTTCCGCACTGGAAGCCGCCGTTCGCGAAGCACTTCTGCCTCGGCCGCCGTGTCGGCGAGCATGGCTGCGGTCCGCTCTGGGATCCGGTGCACATCGGGAGCCTGGAGCTCCAGCTCTCCCCGACCAAGCACGTGGTCATGCTGATCCTGGCGGCGACGCTGGCCGGGGTCATCCTCATCGGCACGGCCCGCGCCCACACGAAGCACACGCACGCCGTCGGGCGCCCGAAGGGATTCGCCGCCGGCCTCGAGGCGATGGTGCTGTACATCCGGAACGAAGTGATCGTGCCTAACGTCGGACCCCACGGCGAAGGGTACGCGCCTTACCTGCTGACGGTCTTCTTCTTCCTGCTGTTCGCCAACCTGCTGGGGCTGATCCCGTACGGATCGACGGCCACCGGCAACGTGTCGGTGACGGCAACGATGGCGATCCTGTCCTTCCTGGTGACCGAGATCTCGGGCATCCGCGCCCAGGGCGTTGGCTACCTGAACACGGTCTTCTACTGGAACAGGGAGATGGTGCTCCCGATGCGCGTCGTGATGTTCCTCATCATGTCGCCGGTCGAGATCATCTCCAAGTTCACGAAGCCATTCGCTCTGGCCATCCGTCTCTTCGCCAACATGACGGCGGGGCACATTGTCGTGCTGGCCTTCATCGGACTGATCTTCGCGTTCCAGCTGCCGGTGGGATTCGCGCCGCTCCTCATGGCGATCGCGATCATGCTGCTCGAGATTTTTGTCTCATTCCTGCAGGCGTTCATCTTCACGTTGTTAACCAGCGTATTCATCGGGCTAATGAGGGTAGCGCATCACTGAGGCTTCAGGGTTCAGGCTCCAGGTTGGACAACAGTTGGAGAATTCAGGGCACGGTGTTCCCGCTCCACACCGTGCGACGTGTACCGGATCGAATGATCCGGGAATCCCGTTGAGGCCCGGGCCTCGGTGACGGGAGGCGGCGCCAGGACGGACAAGTCCGGAACGGACAAGTCCGGAACGGCGTCCGCGGAGCGAACAACGGTTCACGCACCACTGTTCGGAGAATGCAATGATCGAAATGACCCCCATGCTGACCGCGGTGGCCCAGGCGGCGGCAGACAACAATGCGGGTTTCGCGATGATCGGTGCCGGGGTTGGGGCCGGGCTCGCGACAATCGGGGCCGGTATCGGCATTGGTCGCATCGGCGGTTCGGCCGTGGAAGGCATGGCCCGTCAGCCGGAAGCCGCTGGACGCATCCAGACGGCGGCACTGATCCTTGCCGCGCTGATCGAGGGCGTCGCGCTCTTCGGCGTCGTCATCGCGTACGTCATCCAGGGCAAAATCGCGTTCTGATTCATTCGCCGGCGGCAGGCCCCGGGGTCGGTCGCCGGCAGCTCGGGAACAGCAGCGGTCACGTCCGCCATCCCACATCCGACATCCCGCTTCAATGCACACCATTCCGCTGAACTTCGCCGTCGCCGTCGCACAAGAGGAGAAGGTCAACCTTCTCTCGCCCAGCGGCGGGCTGATGTTCTGGACGATCATCATCTTCGTCCTGCTCCTCGTCGTGCTCTCCCGCTACGCCTTCAAGCCGATGCTGGCCGCGGTCGAGGCGCGCGAGCGGTCACTGCAGGAAGCGATCGACGCCGCCAAACGCGATCGTGAAGAGGCCGAACGCGTCCTGGCCGAGCACCGCGCCCAGCTCGAGAAGGCCCGCGGCGAAGCGCAAAAGCTGATCGCCGACGGCCGCGCGACGGCGGAGAAGCTCCGCAACGACCTGCTCGAGCAGACCAAGGCACAACAGCAGGAGATGCTCGACCGGGCGCGCCGCGAAATCGACACCGAGAAGACCAACGCGATCGCGGCACTGCGCCGTGAAGCGGTGGACCTCGCGATTGCCGGCGCCGGCAAGGTCATCGAGCGGAATCTCGACAACGACGCCAACCGCAAGCTCGTCGAAAGCTTCCTCGGCTCCGTCGCGCTGGGCAGGAAGGCGTAGATGCGCGCCACGACGATCGCCCGCAACTACGCGGAAGCGTTGCTCGCACTCGCCCGCAAGGCGAACGACCTCGATGGTTGGGGCCTCGCGATCAACGGCGTCGTCACGGCCGTGGAAAGCGATGCGCGTCTGCGCAACTTCCTGACCGCTCCGCAGGTCTCGGCCGCCCAGAAGAATGTTGTCATGGGGAAGGCCTTCACCGGGAAGTTGCCGAAGATGATGGTGCGCTTTCTCCAGAAGCTCGTGCAGAACCGCCGGCAGATGCTGCTGCCGCAGATCGCGGTGGAGTACGGCAACCTGGTGGACGAGACCACGGGCCGAGTCCATGCGCAGGTGACGCTGTCACGTGAGGCGACTGAGGCGGATCGCGCGACCATCGCGGCCCAGCTCTCGCGCGCGTTTGCCAAGACCGTCGTGCCGCACGTGCACGTGAACCCGGACATACTGGGCGGGGTGATCGTGAAGGTTGGCGACCAGGTGATGGATGGGTCGGTGCGAAAGCGGTTGAAGACGCTCAGGGCGCGAATCATTTCCGCGAGGTGAGCGCAATGCGCAAAGCGCAAAACGCAAAGCGAAGGCCAGGGGCCAATGGCCAGAGGCCAGAGGGGAGCGTTTCTCCCATCCGCCATCTCCCATCCGCCATCGGCGAAGCATGAGCGGCCGCGTCGAAGTGACGACGGTTCCCAAGCCCTGGGGACACGAGACGATCTGGGCCAGGACCGACCGTTACGTCGGCAAGATCCTGCACATCAGGGCGGGGCACGCCCTCTCGGTGCAGTATCACAATCGGAAAGACGAGACGGTTTACCTGCTCTCCGGTGAACTGAAGTACTGGGTCCAACAGCCGGGTAGCGGGCAGCGGGCAGCGGCGGCGACGGTTCAACGGACGACGGGAACCGGCGAGACGCCTGCTGCCGGACGGAAGGCCATTCCCGATCTGACCGACGTGCGCCTCAAGGTCGGCGATGCGTTTCACCTGACGCCGGGCACGATTCACTACCTGGAAGCGGTGACCGACTGCGACGTGCTCGAAGTGTCGACGCCGGAACTCGATGACGTCGTCAGGCTCAAGGACCGCTACGGACGCGAGGGAACGAGCGCGCCATGAAGGTGATCATTCCGCTGGCGGGGAAGGGAACGCGGCTGCGGCCTCACACGCACATCACGCCGAAGCCGATGCTGAAGGTCGCCGGCAAGCCGGTCATGGCGTACATCCTCGAGGACCTGGAACGACTCGGCAACGTCGAACAGGTCGTCTACATCACCGGGCACCTGAAGGAAAAGGTCGAGCAATACACGCGGGAAGCCTTCTCAATCCCCGCGGTGTTCATCGAACAGAAGGTGCAGGACGGAACGGCGGGCGCGGTCGATCTGGCGCGGCCATACGTCGATCAGCCGGTGCTGATCATCTTCGTGGACACGATCTTCGACGCCGATCTCTCGGTGATCAACCGCACGGACGCCGACGGCATCATCTGGGTGAAGGAGGTCGAGGACTACCAGCGCTTCGGCGTGGTGGTCGCGGATGCTGAAGGCCACATGACGAAGATCGTCGAGAAGCCGAAGACGCCGATCTCCAAGCGCGCCAACATCGGCCTGTACTACGTCCGCAACTGGAAGCTGCTGTACGAGGGCATCGCCCACGTGCTCAAGCAGCCCAAGAACCAGGGCGAGTATTTCCTGACCGATGCGTTCCAGTACATGATCGACCACGGCGCCCGCATCAAGGTGATCGACGTCGAGGGCTGGTATGATGCCGGGAAGATCGACACGCTGCTGGAGACCAACCGCGTCATGCTGGAGAAGGGGCGCGCCCGCGTGCCGGAGGGCATCGACCGGACGCAGATCATCGAGCCCGTGTACATCGAAGACGGCGTGAAGATCGAGAACTCGAAGGTGGGACCTAACGTCTCGCTTGGCGCCGGCACGATCGTCGAGCATGCCACGATCCGCGATACGATTGCGGGCACGGGTTGCCGGATCGTGCGGTCGACGTTGACGAATTCGCTGATCGGAGATGAGGTGCTGGTCGCCGGTGTCGAAGGAGAAGTGACGCTTGGCGATCACTCGGAGATCCGGGCGGACGAATAACCGGGGCGTGGGGCGTAGGGCCTGGTGATTCGTGATTCGGCAACAAGCGTGGTCCATCGACTTGGGAGTTCCGCTTCTTAGATTCCCGATCGGAAATCGGTTCCGATCGGAAGGCAGTTTATCTCAAGTCTCCCCTCTCACATCTCCCATCCCGTCCTGGTGGTTGGCGCCGGTCCCGCCGGCCTCGCCACTGCCGCTGAACTGGCCCGGCGCGGGGTGCCGTACCGGCTGTTCGAGCGGGGGCCAACACTCGGCACGTCGTGGGTAAATGCGTACGACTCGCTGCGCCTCCACACCGGCCGGCACATGTCGACGCTGCCCGGCCACGGGTACCCAAGCGGGACGCCGCTCTTTCCGACGCGCGATCAGTTCCTGGCATACCTTCGCGACTATGCTGAGCGCAACTCACTGAAGGTCGAAACCGGAAGTGATGTGAGTTCGATTCGACGGAACGGTGAGGGCTGGGTAGCCGTCTTGAACGGCAACGAAGTACGCGGCTCGGCGGTCGTCATGGCGACCGGCATCATGTGCAAGCCATTCGTGCCCGAGTTGCCGGGGCGGGCAGCGTTCGAGGGCGAGATCATCCACTCGGTGGCGTATCGACGGCCGGAGCCGTTTCGGGGCCAGAAGGTTCTGGTGGTTGGGGTGGGGAACTCGGGCGGAGAAATCGCCTCCGAGCTGGGACACGCGGGAATCGATGTCACGATCCTCGTCAGGCGCGGTGCCAACGTCGTGCCGAGGGAAGTCGCCGGGATTCCGATTCAGTACCTGTCCGCAGCGATGAAGCGACTGCCCTACGGCGCCCGTCGACGTGTGGCGATGGTCATGCAACGCGTTTCGGAGTTTCGGAATGGACCGCCCGTCCTGCCGCGTCCACCCTGGACGGCGGCCGATGCCGTTCCCATCATCGGCTTTCACCTTGTGGACGCGATTCGAAGCGGTAAGGTGGCGCTCAAGATCGGCACGATCACAGCGGTGGAACCGGGAGGCGTGCGGTTCAACGATGATTCGCGTGGGGCGTTCGACCGCATCATCCTCGCCACCGGTTTTGCGCCGGGGCTGGACCCGTTAGGCAGCCTGGTTCGTCGGGATGAGAAGGGCTTCGCGCTCCGGTCCGACAACGTCACGAGCGCCGACCAGGAGGGGCTGTTCTTCGTCGGGCACCGCTACGACACGACGGGCGCGATCGCCAATATCAAGGCAGATGCCCGCGCGGTGGCGCGAAAACTCCAGCCTCAGCGGCGTACTCACGCCGCATAGCGCAGTACCGCCACGACGTGGCATGCGGTGCCGGCCAGCACGAACAGATGCCAGACGAAATGCGCATAACGCATCCTGTTGGCCGCATAGAAGCCCACGCCTGCCGTGTAAGCCACGCCGCCCGCGACCAGCCAGAACAGGCCCCACCCCGACACGTTGTCCCAGAGCGGCTTCGCTGCCACGAGGACCAGCCAGCCCATCGCGATATAGACCGCAGTGGAGAGGCGCGGATATCGAATTCCATGGAGGGACTTGAGGAAGATGCCGATCACCGCCAGTCCCCAGATCAAACCGAACAGGGTCCATCCCCACGCGCCACGCAGGACGCCGAGCGTGAACGGTGTGTAGGTGCCGGCGATGAGGAGGTAGATCGCCGCGTGGTCGAGGACCTGGAAGACCCGCTTGGCGCGGTTGTGGGCCGTCGCGTGATAGAGCGTCGAAGTCAGGTACAGAACCGCCATGGTGCCGCCGAAGATGGCGGCACCCACCACGGCCGCCGCACCGGCGCTGCGTGCGCTGAGCACGAGCACGGGCAACGTGGCCACGGCGGCCAGAAAGCCGACGCCGTGGCTGACGCTGTTGGCGATTTCCTCGCCGAGGGTTTGTGGTCGATGCCGATCGGTTGATCCAACTAGCACAGGCGTTTCCTCCGTGCCGAAAGCTAGTTCGAGGGTATGGTGGAGCCCCTTTTTTCCTGGCCGTGGCTGGTGGGATGGCGTTCTGGACCGTTGACGGCAGATTGGGGTAAGCGCACCGTCACGTCCCCGGAACCGGCATGAGATCTCGTGCAGCGGTCTTCGCGATATGCCTGTTGATCCCCGCGCACCTTGCGGCACAGGGTCCGAACACCCTCCGCGGCCGGGTGAGCGACGAAACCAGTCGACCGGTCCCATTCGCCCAGATCACGCTGAATCCTGGGGACCGCCGGATTGTCACCGATCAGAACGGCGACTTCAACATCGCGTCGATCGCCGATGGCGAGTATCAGCTCCGGGTGCGTCGAATTGGCTTCGAACCGACCACGGTCAGGGTGCGCCTGCCGCTCGAGCAGTCCCCCTTCAGGATCACCATGACTGCGCTGCCGCGGATTCTCGATTCAGTACGCATTCGCGAGCGTGGGCCGGTGGTGCGCTACACGGGTATCGTGATTGACGACTTCGATCAGCCGGTAATGGGCGCCGAAGTCATCGCGGCTGGTGCGAGTGACCTCGGTGTCCGCACGGATTCGGCGGGGCATTTCCGGCTGCTGAAAGCGCAGAAGGGAACGCTGTTGCTTCGGGTGCGGAAGTTCGGGTACACGCCGTACTTCGGGAGCCTGAGTCTGCGAGCGGAGCGGGAGGATACCGTCCGCGTCAAGCGTCATCCGCAGGGTCTGCCGGAGGCGTACATCCTTGCCGAGAGCGGATTCGGGCGCGACACGTTCGCCTACATCGAGCTCGATTCCCGGATGCGGTGGAAAAGCTCGGGCGCCGGAATTGCATCGCGCGAGGATCTCGATCGGTGGGCCGACATGGACCTGTGCCAGGCGTTGATGCGGACGCCTGCGGCGTCGAGCATGCAACTCCGGGAGTCAGAGTGTTCGGTGCCGCGCTGCATCGTGATGGACGGGCTCCGGCCGCAGATCCTGCCGCTGAATCTGATCAACGCCGACGAGGTAGAGGCGTTCGAATACCACCCTCGCGACCTTACGGGCACGATTGCCAATCGGACTGGCTTGATGTGCAACCGGAGGGCGCTCGGCGCCTCCAAGGCGACCGGGGGCTTCGTCGTCTGGCTGCGCCGGCATCAGTGATCCGGCACGAGAGGGATCGCAGGCCCTAACGAGTACCGGTGAGGGCCGCCAGGAGCAGGGCCGCCCGGGCAATGCCCCGCGTGCCCTCCCGGTTCTCGAACCACTCGGCCGGCGTGTGCGTCTCGCCGCCGGCGCCGCCACCGCCGATCGCAATCGCCGGGATGCCCCGGCTCATGGGGATGTTCGCGTCAGTCGAGGCCACGGCGAATTCAGGCGTGCGCCCGACCGCGCGGGTTGCCTCGGCGGCGGCAATGACGACGTCGTGATCGGACGAGACCTCGCCGCCGGGACGCTCGCCGATGAGCGTGAGAGTGACGGCGAGCGGCGTGGTGTCATTCCGGCGACGCGCGTTCTCTTCGTCGCCGGCGTCGCGGGCGGCACGGCGGACGTGCTGGTCGATGCGAACCAGCTCCGCGTCGCTGGTGGAACGCACGTCGACTTCGATCCAGGCCTCGGCTGGGATGGCGTTGATCGTCGAGCCGCCGGCGATGCGGGAGACCGTCAGCGCAGTGCGGGTGCGATCATAGGCGGCGTAGCCGGTGAGCCGGGTGACGAGGGCCGCCACGGCGTGGATGGCATTGGGGGCGCCGTAACGCCCCCAGCTGTGACCGCCAGGGCCGCGGAAGACGATGTGGTAGCGCCGGCAACCTAACGCGGATGTGACGATGCGCTCGTCGCCGGGTCCATCGAGCGCGATCGCGGCGTGGGCGCCGGCCGCGGCGGTGTCGAACAGGTGGCGCGCGCCCCGCAGATCGCCGTGGCCTTCCTCGCCGGTGGTGGCGGCAAAGAGGATGGGACGATCCACGGCGAGCCGCCGTGAACCCACGAGGTCAGCCAGTGCCGCCATCGTGGCGAGGCCCCTGGCATTGTCGCTGATCCCGGGCGCGTGCAGCCGCGCGCCGTCACGGCGCACGTGGACCAGCTCACGTGATTCGAAGACGGTGTCCAGGTGCGCGCACAGGACGATCGGAGACGAGCCTCCGGGCGAACCACCATGAGCGATGACGTTCCCCGCGTCGTCGATGTCGACGTCCCGCAATCCAGCCGTCTTGAGCCGGCGTGCCATCCACTCCGCCCTGGCCGACTCTCCGCCGGTCGGCGCCGGCACACGCGCGATCGCAATCTGGTCTTCGATCACGCCCACGTCGGCATCATGGATGCGACGGAACAGAGGGGCGAGGGTGACAGCGAGGGAGCGAACGGCCGATTGCATCGTAATGAGAGATGCCTAGCCGATGGGCGGAGTTCAAGGCCAACACAAAGGCCAGAGGCCAGAGGCCAGAGGCCAGAGGAGTCACGAGTCACGAATCACTACCGTAGATTCGCGCATGCGTCTGCCCCGGACTGTCATCGCGCTGGGCGCCGTTTCGCTGCTGACGGACGCGTCGAGCGAGATGATCTACCCGTTGCTGCCTGTCTTCCTCAGTTCCGTGCTGGGAGCGGGTCCGCTGGCCATCGGGGCGATCGAAGGAGCCGCCGAATCGGTCGCGGCGTTGCTGAAGCTGGCGAGTGGGTGGTGGTCCGACCGGCTGCCGCGGCGAAAGCCGCTCGTGGTCGCGGGCTATGGAATTGCGTCGATCGTTCGGCCGCTGATCGGCCTGGCGCAGGGCCTGGGTCAGGTGCTGGCGATCCGGCTGGCCGATCGCGTGGGGAAGGGCATCCGCGGTTCACCACGGGATGCGCTCATTGCCGACGCGGTCGATGCATCGCAGCGAGGGCGCGCCTTTGGATTCCATCGAGCGGCGGATCATGCCGGTGCCGTCGCGGGACCACTGGCGGCGTTCGCGCTGCTGTCGTGGTTCCACCTGCCGATTCGCACGGTGTTCCTGCTCGCCGCGGTGCCGGCCGCGGCCGCGATGGTCACGCTGATCTTCGGTGTGAAGGAATCCCGTCGCGAACCCGCGCCGGCAGGAAAGGCGCCGAGCCTGGCGCGGCAGGGGCTGAGCCGTCGTTTCTGGCTCTACCTGGCCGTGCTGCTGCTGTTCACGTTAGGCAACTCGACCGATGCCCTGCTGATCCTGCGCGCGAACGAGCTGGGGGTGACGGCGGCGCTGGTGCCGATCCTGTGGGCGGTGCTGCACGTGGTGAAGTCCCTGTCGAGCACACCCGGAGGCGCGCTGTCGGATCGATTCGGGCGCCGGCCGCTGATCATCGGCGGCTGGATGGTATACGCAGCGGTCTATTTCGGATTCGCGCTGGCCAGCGCAACGTGGCATGCCTGGGCGCTGTTCATCGTCTATGGTCTCTACTTCGGCATGACTGAGGGAGTGGAGAAGGCGCTGGTCGCTGATCTTGTCCCGGCGGGTGTCCGCGGCGCGGCGTTCGGCTGGTATAACCTGACTATAGGACTGGCCGCGTTACCGGCGTCGCTGATCTTCGGTGGATTGTGGCAGACTTACGGAGCGCCCACCGCTTTCGTCGCGGGGGCGGGGCTCGCGCTTCTGGCGGCATTCGG
>Ga0209108_10000477_pt1 | contig 22098 bp, 18 predicted proteins | sample Rifsed10ft1_FD_184003 | JGI IMG/M metagenome (GOLD analysis project Ga0209108, IMG submission 184003) | Soil microbial communities from Rifle, Colorado, USA - sediment 10ft 1 (version 2) | ecosystem: Environmental > Terrestrial > Deep subsurface > Rock core/Sediment | place: Rifle, Colorado...
GGTGATCCTCTCCGAGCCATTCGCGGAAGCTCACGGGCTCGCAATCGGCGACGCGGTACGTGCTGTGATCAACGGTCACTGGCGAGAATTGCACGTCGTCGGGACTGCGCTGTCACCCGAGTACGTTTATACGATCGGTCCGGGTGCGCTGATGCCCGACGATCGGCGTTTCGGTGTGCTGTGGCTGGGCCGCCGATCGCTGCAGGCCGCTTTCGATCTCGACGGGGCCTTCAACGACGTATCTCTAGAGCTGGTGCGCGGCACCGACAGCGAACAGGTGATCCGTGAGCTCGATCGACTGCTGGCCCGGTACGGCGGTGTCGGCGCCTACGCGCGGGCCGATCAGCTGTCCAACTGGTTCCTGATGAACGAGATCGCGCAGCTGCGCACCCTGGCGGGTATCCTGCCGGTCATATTTCTCGCGGTGTCCGCATTCCTGACCCACATGGTGCTCGGACGGCTCATCGCCGTCGAGCGCAGCGAGATCGGGCTGCTCAAGGCATTCGGTTACGGCAATCGCGCGATCGCCTGGCACTACGTCAAGCTGGTGTTGGCCATCGGGATCGTCGGGGTACTCATCGGCTGGTTCATCGGCTTTTGGCTGGGCCGTCACAACACGCAGACGTACGCCGAGTTCTACCGCTTCCCGTTCCTGCTGTTTCATCCGGGTCCCCGGCCGTTCCTGCTTGCGGCCACCGCAAGCGTCGCCGCCGCGCTGCTAGGAGCCTTGTCCGCGGTGCGTCGCGCGACCCTGCTGTCGCCGGCGGAATCGATGCGTCCACCCATGCCGCCACTCTTCCGGCGCGCACGCCTGGGCGGGCGGTTGTTCGATCGGTGGCTCGAGCAGCCGACGCGCATCGTGTTGCGGCAGATCAGCCGCTGGCCACTGCGCTCCCTGCTCACGAGCGCGGGTCTGGGCATGTCGGTCGCGGTGCTCATCATCTCCTTACAGTGGCTCGATGCGATCGACCACATGGTCGACGTGTACTTTCTGCAGGCGCAGGCGCAGGACATCACCGTGGGATTCGCCGAAGTGCGCTCGCAGGAGGCCGAGCGTAACCTCCACGCACTTCCCGGCGTGCTGGATTCCGAGCCGATGCGCGTGGTCGCCGCCAAGTTCCGCGTCGGATCGCGTGAGGAGCGCGAGGGCGTTCAGGGAGTCCCGTCACGACAACGGCTCCACCGCGTCTATGACGCCGCGGGTCACAGTGTCACGCTGCCGCCCGAGGGGCTGGTGATATCGACGATGCTGGCAAAGCTGCTGGATGTCGAGCGTGGCGATGAGATCACGGTCGAGGTGCTCGAAGGCCGCCGGCCGACTTTCGACGTGGCGGTAGTCGGCCTCTTCGAGACCTATATTGGATCACCGGCGTATATGGAGATCCACGCTTTGAACCGCCTGATGCGCGAGGGTCCCAGTGTCACCGCCGCGCACCTGCGCATCGATCCCTTGCGCCGCGTGGAGTTCCTACGCGAACTCAAGAATATTCCGCAGGTCAGCTGGATCACGCTCACGCAGGCGGCCGTTGCGACTTTTCACGAGACGATGGCACGCACGCTGCTGATCTTCGTGTCGTTCTTCGTGGCGTTCTCGTGCACACTCGCATTCGGAGTCGCGTACAACGGCGCACGGATCGCATTGTCCGAGCGCGGACGCGAGCTTGCGACGCTGCGCGTGATCGGTTTTACTCGCGCCGAGATTTCCTACATCCTGTTGGGCGAAACCGCGGCGCTGATGCTGCTGGCGATTCCCCTCGGTTGTGCTTTCGGTTACGGTCTGGCGCGCCTCGTGGCGGGCGCATTCGAGACCGAGCTCTACCGTGTTCCGTTCGTCGTGGAAGCGTCGTCCTACGGCTGGGCGATCGTGGTCAGCCTGATCGCGACCGTGGCTTCCGCCCTGATCGTGCGCCGGCAGCTCGACCGCCTCGACTTGATCGCCGTCCTCAAGACCCGGGAATGAATCGATGATCAAACCGGTCGTGCGCCGTGTTCTGCTCTGGTCGCCATTTGCACTGGCGCTGATCCTGCTGCTGCTGTGGTTGTTCCGGCCGACCCCCGTTGCAGTCGATTTTGCCACGGTCGAGCGCGGTGCGCTGCGCGTCACGGTCAGCGACGAGGGCGAAACGCGTGTGAAGGACGTGTTTGCGGTTTCGGCGCCGGTCCCGGGCCTCATGCGACGCATCGAGCTCGAGCCGGGCGATGCAGTGGCGGCGCAGAGTACGGTGATCGCGCGCATCGAACCCAACGACCCGTCATTCCTCGACGTGCGCACCGAGGCCGAGGCGCGCGCCACGGCGCGTGCCGCAGAAGCGGCGCGTGCGTACGCAGCCGCGGAGGTCGACCGCGCGGCGGCCGAAGTGGAATTTGCGCAAAGCGAGCTGAAGCGCTTCCAGGGCCTCGCGGAACGCGAGAGCATTTCCGCGAACGACCTGGACGCCGCCGAGCGCCGCGCCCGAATCGCGGCGGCGGGACTCGAGGAAGGGAAGGCGCGACTTCGCGTGCAGGATTTCGAACTCGAGCGCGCGCAGGCACGGCTGCTCGCGCCAAGTGCGGCACGCAGCCGGCGCGAGCAGTGCGACTGTGTGACGGTCTATTCGCCGGTGAGCGGCCGGGTGCTGCGTGTGCTCAAGGAAAGCGAGGGTGTGGTCGAATCAGGTACACCACTCATCGAGATCGGTGACCCGGACAAGCTCGAGGTGGTCGTCGACCTGCTGTCCACCGACGCCGTGAAGGTGAAGCCCGGGCAGCGCGCCATGCTGGAGGCCTGGGGCGGTGGGGAGCCGATCGAAGGTGTGGTCCGGCGGGTCGAGCCTTCGGGCTTTACCAAGATCTCGGCGCTCGGGATCGAGGAACAACGGGTCAACGTGATCATCGACTTCGCCTCGCCGCCCGGGGACCGCGGCGGGCTCGGACATGGTTACCGAGTCGAGCCGCGCATCGTGCTGTGGGAATCGGCTGACGTGCTCAAGCTGCCGCTGTCAGCCGTGTTCCGCCACGGGCAGGACTGGGCGGTTTTCATCGAGGATGGCGCGCGGGCAGCCGTGCGAATCGTCGAGATCGGTCAGCAGGATGGCATCGAAGCCGAGGTCCTGAAGGGTTTGTCGCCGGGCCAACGCGTCGTGCTGCATCCGGGCGACAGAGTGAGCGCCGGAAGCCGCCTGCGCGAGCGCGGCTGATCGCGTCGGCGCTCAGGCGGCCTGGGCTCGATCGCTCACGGGCACCAGAGCGTGACGAAGCGCGTCATCGATCGTCTCGAGCCAGACGAATTGCAGCCCGGCGCGCGCCGATTCAGGCACGTCCTGGAAATCCTTGCGATTGCGCGCCGGCAGCAACACGGTCTTGATACCGCTGCGCAGCGCCGCGAGGACCTTTTCCTTGATGCCGCCGACGGGCAGCACCAGCCCGCGCAGGCTGATCTCGCCCGTCATCGCGGTGTCGCTGCGCACCGGGCGGTTGGTCAGGAGCGAGGCGAGTGCGCTGAACATCGCCACGCCGGCGCTCGGTCCATCTTTCGGAATGGCGCCGGCTGGAACGTGCACATGGATGTCGCTGTGCTCGAGTTCCGCCGCGTCGATGCCGAGGGTCGAGGCATGCGACTTGACCAGTGTGAAGGCGGCCTGGACGCTCTCCTTCATGACGTCACCGAGCTGTCCAGTGAGGATGAGCTTGCCCGAGCCGGGTATGCGGCTGGCCTCGATGAAAAGGATGTCCCCGCCCGCGGGCGTCCACGCCAATCCGGTGGCAACACCGGCCACGCTGGTGCGCAGCGCGACCTCGGACTCGAACCGCGCGGGCCCGAGAATCTCGCCCAGCTCGGCCGCACCGATGTGAATCGGCAGAGGCGCCCCCTCGACCGAGCGGACTGCCGCATTGCGCAGCAGCGAGCCGACGTGGCGCTCGAGATCGCGAACACCAGCCTCGCGCGTGTAGTCGCGGACGATCGAGCGCAATGCTGCATCATCGACCTGGACGTCGTCCGGCCGTAGCCCGTTGGCCGAGAGCTGACGCTTGAGCAGGTAGCGGCGCGCAATCTCCAGCTTCTCCTCGTCCGTGTAGCCGGCGATCTCGATGATCTCCATGCGATCGCGCAGGGCGACCGGAATCGTGTCCACGACGTTCGCCGTCGTGATGAAGACGACTTTCGACAGATCGAACGGGACGGCCAGGTAGCCATCGCGGAAAGTGTGGTTCTGCTCCGGGTCGAGGACCTCGAGCAGCGCGGCACTCGGATCGCCGTGGAAGCCGACGCCGAGCTTGTCGATCTCGTCGAGCATCATGACGCAGTCGCGCGTCCCCGTCTTGCGGATCGCCTGAATGATATTGCCCGGCAGCGCACCGATGTAGGTGCGTCGATGGCCGCGAATCTCGGCCTCGTCGTGGACTCCGCCGAGGGCGACGCGAGCGAACTTGCGCCCGAGCGCGCGCGCGATCGACTGCCCGAGCGAGGTCTTGCCGACTCCCGGCGGACCCACGAAGCACAGGATCGGCGCATGACCCTCGGGTGAGAGCTTCCGCACCGCGAGGAACTCGACGATGCGCCGCTTCACTTTTTCCAGGCCATAGTGATCCTCATCCAGAACGGCGCGAGCCTGTGCGATGTCGATCGCCGGCGATTCGGGTGCCTTCCACGGCAGCTCGATCAGCCAGTCCAGATAGGTGCGCGCCATCGAATATTCGGACGACGCATCGGGCATTCGCTCCAGGCGCTTCAATTCCTTGCGGGCGTGCACCGCAACTTCCTCCGGCATGCCGGCGGCTTCTACCGCCTTGGCGAGTTCGGTGAGCTCGGCCGAAACGCTTTCGCCTTCGCCCAGCTCCTTCTGAATCTGGTGCAACTGCTCTCGCAAGACATACTCGCGCTGGCGCTTGTCCATCTTTGCCTGCGTCTTGCGCCCGATCTCACTCGCGATGCGCAGCACCTCCAGCTGGTGCGAGAGGATCTCGAGCACCCGATCGACGCGTACGGCTGCATCGACCAACTCGAGGATCTTTTGCTTCTCGGCCGGGGGGATGTCGAGCAGCGCTGCGACCATGTCGGCGAGCAGTCCCGCCCGGGTGACGCCCTGCAACGCCTGCAGCAATTGCGGCGGCGTCTCGGGCAACAGTCGCAATGCCTCGCCGGCACGTTCACGCAACTCGTGCAGCCGCGCCTCCATTGCAGCGCCATGCTCATCTTCCGCGGGAAGTCGCTGCACGCGGGCGACGAGGTACGGGTAACCGGATAGAAATTCGACGATGCGAAAGCGCATTTCGCCCTGACACACGAGGTGGTGTGCGCCATCCTGGGCAGTGACGTAGCGCAGGATCTGGGCGACCGACCCGACGGTGTGCAGCTGTTCCGGAGCGGGCGAGTCGCTGTTCGGGTCGCGTTGCAGAAGCAGACCGATCGGGCGATCGGACTTGAATGCAGCCTGGACGGCGGCGACCGAGGCCTCGCGGCCGATCGTCACCGGCAGGACCATGCCCGGGAACAGCACCAGATTGCGGACCGGCAACAGGATGAGCGCGTCGTCCGGCAATGCCGGCAATGCTTCAGGCGAGCGGGCGTCCCCGCGCTCGCTCGGCTCAGCCATGGCCGTGAGCGATTCTGTCGCCGTGGCGGACGTCTCGTCGGATTGAACTTCTGTATTCATTCGTGCCGAAACCTCACGGAGAGCGCTGCAGCCCGATGACCAGGAATCCCTGATCAAGGTGCTGCGCGGTGATTCGGTACACGCCGCCCGGCAACAACACGCGGCGCTCGAACGTCCCGTAGGGCAGCTCGAGCTGGCGAATCGACGCGCCGTGCACGATCTGGGGCAAGACGCGACGGCCACGCACCACCAGCTCGACGCCATCGAGCTCGATTTCGAGCTCATGAGCCCGCACGCCGGGGAGGGCGTAGTACAGCCAGAGCTCGGCGCGTGACTCGAACACGTCCACGGCCGGTTCCCAGCGCGTCGCTCCGAAAGAGCACCGCTGCAATCGGCGCGTTTCGTCGAGCATCTGCAGCGCCTGCAGCCACACCCAGCCGTTTGGATCGTCAATTCGCATCGCCGGTATTCACCCGCACGGGCGCGTGCCCGATGTCGAATCGGCTATATGGGTGTCGTCGCGCGACTCTCAATGGCCTTACTGAATCACCGACAGCGCAACGACCGAGGCCGCAACAGCGAACAAGAGCGCGACGAGCCATGCCAGTCCGCGCACCCAGCGACGTGCGTGAGGCGCACTCACCGGCTTGAGCGCGGTCGGCCTATTCTGTCGAAAAGTGAGCATTTTCAGGTGCCTCCATCGAAGACCCGCCCGGTAGCGTCACCTGCAAAAGTCTGAGCGTCCGCACGCGCGGCGTCACTCGCTGGAAGTACGCATCAGGGTCGCACAAACACGTATATCCTCACGTCTCGCCCACGGGCGCAATATCCATGGATGACGAAATCCCAAGCGGGAGGTGCTCATGACGGAAAGGCAACCGGCTCATCGCGCGGCCTCCGCGTCCGGGATTGACGCGGAGCTCAAGCGGGAATTGAAGGAAGACTTCGCTCAGGCAGACAGCGATCACGACGGCCGGATCAACTTCGCGGAGTTCGGCGCGCTGCTCGAGGATCTCGAAGCCGGCATGTCGGAGCAGGAGCTGCACATCGGCTTTCGCGAGATCGACACCGACCGCGATGGACGAATCGACCTGCGCGAGTTCATCGCTTGGTGGACGGGGCAGTAGCCCTCAGGCGGTTGCGGTAGCTTGCGCCGCCGACACCCAGCCGCAGCAAGGCGCTGTCGGGCATGGACATCGTCAACGCTGGCCGCGCACTGTTTCTGGTAGTCATCGCGAATCTGGTCCCCTGGGCCGTGAGGAGGCTGCTGGACCGGCGCTGGTCCGCGCCTCTGGATCTGGGCGTGGCGCTGCCCGACGGGCAACGCCTGTTCGGCAGTCACAAGACCTGGCGGGGCGTCGTTTCGGGCACGCTCGCATGCGCAATAGCGGCCACGCTCACGGGTCCCGGCTTTGCGATCGGGGCGGGAGTCGGCGCCCTATCGCTCATGGGGGACGCGCTCTCCAGTGCGGTGAAACGGCGACTGCGCCTTGCGCCGGGAACCGAGATCTTCGGGCTCGATCAACTGCCGGAAGCGCTCCTGCCATCAATTTTCTTTGCCGGTGCGCTGGGACTCGGCGGCATCGACATCGCTGTCGTTGCCCTCGTATTCCTCGTGCTCGACATTCTGGTGACCGGCATGCGGCATCGTCCGCGACTCCGTAACACCGATGCGGGAGAACGCTGATGCTTGCGCCGGCCCTGCCGTTCGAATCGCTCTATGCGCACGGATTTCTCCGCGTGGCCGTGTGCACGCCCAGAGTGGACGTCGCAGCGCCGCAATTCAATCTCGAGCAGACACTCGAGCTCGCGCGGCGCGCTTCGGCTTCGTCTGCCGCGGTCGCTCTGTTTCCCGAGCTGGGACTGGCGGCCTACTCCAACGAGGATCTGGTCGCACAGGATGCTTTGCTCGACGGCGTGGAAGCCGCGGTGGCGGCGCTCGTCCGGGAGAGCGCCGAACTGTTTCCGCTCCTCATCGTGGGCGCCCCGTTGCGCACCGAGCAGAAGCTCTTCAACTGCGCGCTCGTGATCCATCGCGGCGAAATTCTCGGAGTGGTCCCCAAGACTTTCCTGCCCAACTACCGTGAGTTCTACGAAAAGCGCCAGTTCAGCGAAGCCGCGCAAGCGGTCTCGAGCGGAATTCAGCTTATCGGGCGCGACGTACCATTCGGCGGCGACCTGCTGTTCAAGGCCAGCGATGTCGCCGATTTCAACCTGCACGTCGAAATCTGCGAGGACCTGTGGGTGCCGATCCCGCCGAGCAGCTATGCCGCGCTCGCGGGCGCCACAGTCCTCGCAAACCAGTCGGCCAGCGACATCACGATCGGCAAGGCCGACTATCGGCGCATGCTCTGTACCTCGCAGTCGGGACGCTGCGCGGCCGCATATCTGTACGCCGCCGCAGGCTATGGTGAGTCCACGACCGATCTCGCCTGGGATGGGCATGCCATCATCTGTGAAAACGGCGACGTGCTGGCCGAATCGCCGCGATTCGCGTGCGAGTCCGCGCTGATCACTGCGGATATCGATCTCGACCGGTTGCGGCAGGAGCGCATGCGGCTGACGAGCTTCAACGATTCGGCGCGGTTGCACCGGGAGCATGCGCGTGCGTTCCGATCCGTTGAGTTCGCGGTGAAGCCGCCATCGGTGCTCCTGCCTTTGCAGCGCCCGATTGCACGCTTTCCCTATGTACCCTCGGACCCCGCCAGTCGTGACGAGCGTTGCGCCGAGGTATACGAGATCCAGGTGCAGGGACTGATGCGGCGATTGGAGGCGAGCGGGATCCAGAAAGCGGTCATCGGCGTCTCGGGCGGTCTCGATTCCACTCAGGCACTGCTGGTTACCGCGAGATGTTTTGATCGACTGCAGTTGCCGCGTACCAGCGTCATTGGCGTCACGCTGCCGGGATTCGCCACTTCCGAGCGGACGTACGGCAACGCCAGACGATTGATGACGGCCCTCGGCGTTTCGGCGCGCGAGATCGACATCCGGCCGGCCGCGCTCAGGATGCTGGAGGAATTGCATCACCCGTATGCGCGCGGAGAAGCGGCGTACGACACTACGTTTGAAAACGTGCAAGCCGGCGAGCGCGCCTCCTGCCTCTTCCGGCTGGCGAACCACGAGCGTGGACTGGTGGTCGGTACGGCTGATCTCTCGGAGCTCGCGCTCGGCTACACGACGTACGGTGTCGGCGATCACATGGCCCACTACCATGTCAATGCCTCGGTGCCGAAATCACTCATTCAGCATCTGATCAGATGGGTTGCGCGAACCGGGCAGTTCGACGCATCGACCCGCGCCATCCTGGAGGACATCGCCGGGACCCCGATCTCGCCGGAGCTGACGCCGGATCAGACGGCGGAACAGACGGTCGGCCCTTACGAATTGCAGGATTTCAATTTGTACTACATCAGTCGGTTCGGATTCCGGCCGAGCAAAGTCGCCTTCATGGCGTGTCATGCCTGGTCGGACCGGAACGCGGGGCATTGGCCGGAGACGGTCGCAGCCGACCAACGGCGTGCGTACGACCTGAAGTCGATCGTGCGATGGCTCGAGGTCTTCCTTAAGCGATTCTTCGAGTCGAGCCAGTTCAAGCGCTCGGCGCTTCCAAACTCGCCCAAGGTGGGCAGCGGCGGTTCCCTGTCGCCGCGCGCTGACTGGCGCGCGCCCAGCGATGCGCATGCCGATGTCTGGCTGGAAGAGCTTCGCAGCGGCGTTGGGAAGCGAACAGAAGTACCGCGCGAATAGGCGTGACGCTCACTCCTCCCGCGCGGCCAGAAATGCTCCTCAGGCGGTTCTTTGGGGAAGCAGATCGGAAAGTGCGCGTGTCAGCTCATCGATATCGACGGGCTTGCTTAAGACCTGACACGACGGAATATCCTCGAGCTGGCGCATGGCCGCGGAGGTGTCCCCGCTCACGAGCAGCGCCGGTATCAATCGGCCGGTCTGCGCACGCACGTGGATCACGACGTCGAGTCCCGTTTCGGTGCGGCCGAGGTGATAATCGCTGATGATCAGGTCCGGCCGCTTGTCGCCGCCGCGTATGATCTCATCGACCTCCGCGATACTGCTCACCGCAATCGTCTGGTGACCCATTGTCTTGAGGAAGAGCTCGGTGGCGCTGCGGACCGCATCGTCATCTTCCACGAGCAGGATGAGCGCGCTGCTCGCAGCCTGGCTGCTCTCCGGGGTCCTGGCGGCGCTGGGCTGCGCCACAGCGTCACTCGCAATCAGTGCCGTCGGCACGCGCACATAGAATTGCGAGCCGCGATTCAGTTCTGACTTCACGTCGAGCTTAAGACCGAGCAACGCTGCGATGCGCTTGACGATTGCGAGGCCCAGACCGACGCCGTGGCGCCCGCTCTTGCGGTCCACCTGAAAAAACTCATCGAAGACCAGTTCGAGGTGATCGGACGCAAGCCCAACACCGGTGTCGGCCACGATGATACTGATGCCATCGCCATCCGCGACGCAATCGAGCCGCACGCTGCCGGCGTCGGTGTACTTGATAGCATTGCTGATCAGGTTGTCCAGCAGTTGGCGAAACAGCGTGTGGTCGGTTCTGATGTGATGGGGCGCGGCGGCCACGGTGAGCTCCAGGCCGCGCGCAGCCGCTGCGGGCTCATGTTGCTCGCGCAGCGCGTCGAACAGCTCCGCGAGGCCCACAACCTCGATCTCCGGCAGGACGCTGCCCGAGTCGAGCTTGCTGATGTCGAGCAGCGCATTGAGCAGGCGCGCCATGGCATCGAGTGCATCTCGCTCACGTGCCAGGATCTGCCGCGCCTGTGGATCCGCGATCTGTCTCGGCAGCGAAGCATTCAGGAGCCTGAGCGTCTGGACCGGCTGGCGCAGATCGTGACTCGCAGTGGCGAGAAAACGGCTCTTGGCCGCATTCGCCCGGACGGCTTCATTCTGTGCGGCGCGCAGCGCTTCCGCGGCGTGCCGCCGGTCGGTGACATCGCGGACGGCAACGGCAAATAATCGCTCTTCGCTGACATCGATTGGTGACAGGCGGATTTCGACGGGGAAATCCCTGCCATCGCGCCGGAGGGCGACGAGGTTGGTCACCGCAGCGCCCATTTCGCGCGTGCGAGGCCGTTCCGCATACTCGAGCCGATGCCCGGTGTGCACGGCCCTGAAACGCTCGGGGATCAGCTGCTCGATCTCGGTATTCAGCAGCTCGTCACGCCCATATCCAAAGAGCGTCTCCGCCGTGCGATTGGCAAGCACGATCCGGCCGGCGGAGTCTACGACTAGCAGGGCGTCCGGGGCGAACTCGACCAGGTTCTCGACGAGGGAGGCACGCGACTGGGGGCGCAACACGTCCATGATTGACCAATTCTGTGCGTCGACGGGAGGGCAACAAGGCTAACACCCCACCCAAAACGACTGCAATTCCGAAATCGCCGGACGGGTGTGCCAGGGCGATGATGGGTTTGTGGGCTACGTGGCAGCTGCGACCCGGGTTCTTACGGACTCGATGCCCGCGTCCGCAGAGGTGAGCCAGTTGGTGTCGATCAGGAGCACGTGCGCCTGCTCCTCGGGGGTGAGCGGATCCTGGGTGGCGAGCTGATGCTCGAGCACGGCCACGGTCGCCTCGGACGGGTCGAGACCGATCCGGGTTCGCGTGTCGAGGCGGGCATGCAGGGTGGCGCGGCTCGCGTGACAGGACAGGATCACGAACTGGCAGCGCAGCTCGAGTGCCAGCTCGCGGAATGATTCGCGCTGCGACGCGCGCAGAAACGTCGCATCGACGATCACGTTGAGCCCGGCCGCGAGCGCTGACTCGGCGCACTCCCTGAGTCGAGTATAGGTGCGATCGGTTGCATCCGCTACATACAGCTTCTCGCCTACACCGGAATCGCTGTGCGCGAGGGGTGCCAGCCCGGCGAGCCGTTTGCGCTCGAGATCTGAGCGTACCCGCACGGCGTGAACCGCGGTGATGAGTCGCTCGCTGAGCCAGGATTTTCCGCATGCCGTGACACCATGCGTGATGATGAGCACCGGCCGGCGTTGCTGCGTGAGTTCCGATGCGAGCCTGAGGCGTTCGATACCCCGCGTAAGCATCGCCTGCGCAGATTCCGACGACAGGGTCTGCGCGCCAATGGCATCTATCTTCGCGCGCACGAGTGCGCGATATACGGCATACAGGGGTAACACTCGCAGGCCCCCGTAGTCACCTGATTCCTCGAGATAGCGGCTGAGGAACGCGTACGCCAGGTCGTGGCGGTCGTGCGCGGCGAGGTCCATGAAGAGGAAAGCGACATCGCTCATGACGTCAATCCAGCGCAGGTCCGGGTTGAACTCGATGCAGTCGAAGGGCATCCATTGTTGGCGCCAGCGCACGATGTTGCGCGCATGCAGATCGCCATGACATTCGCGAATGGCGCCGATGCGCTTGCGCTGCTCGATGACGGATCCCAGCTCGCGCAGGGAGGTGTCGAGCCACTCGCCCAGCCTCATTACGGCCGCCTTCTCCTGCGCGCCATGAACGTGCTCGGTGAGCACTGCCTGGTTGTCGCGAATCTGGGCGGTCGCGGCTTCGAGCGTCCCGTACGGGCTGTTGGCGCCGGCAATGGCGGCGCCGCGATGAAAGTCAGCCAGCGCGGTCGCGAGCGATGTCATGTCATTGGGAGTGACAGTGCCTTGCGCCAGTCGGCTCGACAGTTCCTGGGACGGCTCGAACTGGTGCATGCGAACCGCGTACTCCACCGCCGGACCGTCGACGGCGACTTTCAGTTGCCCGTGTTCGCGCGTGATAGTACGCACGTCGACATAGAGATCCGGGGCGAATCGCTGATTGAGACGCAGTTCCTCCTGGCACAGTTCCCGGCGCCGCTCGAGCGTCGAGGCGTCGATGAAATCGAAACGCACCGGCTTCTTGATCTTGTAGGCGTAATGTCCTGTAAGCACGATCCAGGAAATGTGCGTCTCGACGAGGTGCAGCCGCGTGACTGCGTGCGGAAATGCCGCCGGGGTCAACAGCTCGCGGATGTCAAACGACGCGTTCGAGTCATTGCGCGCCATGTGCAGGATCACCCAGTCGTCGCCAGCCGCTGCTGCAGGTATCTGACGCAGCGCGCGATGCTGGCAAGCTCGCGGAAATCGGCATCGGGAATGTCGACCCCGAGCTCACGCTTGAGGCCGACCGCGAAGTGCAGCGTGTCCATGGAATCGAAATCGAACTGATCGCGCAGATTGGCGTCGATCGCCACCGCACGTGGATCGACGTCCGGTGCGACGCTCACGAGCACCTTCAACACGCGGTCGGTCAGCGGGTCACTCATAGGTCACCGGGTGACGAAGCAAGCGCGGCGATACGCTTGAGGAATCGGGCACCAGCGCGTCCATCGCTGACCCGATGATCCGCAGCGAGCGTCAGCGTCATCACGGTGCGCGGCTCGATGCGTCCGTCAACGACCCAAGGTCGCGCGACCAATCCCGCCGCCCCGACGATAGCGACCTGGTCCGGAAAGATGATCGGTTGGACGCTATCCACGCCTTCCTCACCGAGACTCGTCAGGGTGATCGTCGGTAGCGCGAGCTCGGAGCTTCGTAAGTGCCCCGTGCGCGCGCGTGCAACCAGCTCGTTCAGTTCGCGCATCAGGGTCGCAAGATCCTTGTCTGCGGCGGTCAGCACTGCTGGCGCAACCAGCCCACCACCACGTTGCGAGATTGCGACGCCGACATTGACATCCGTGGCGGGTTCGAAGCGCTGACCGCGGAAATAGCCGTTGAACCCCGGGATCTCGCGAGCCGCGCGCGCAACGGCCTTGACCAGCAGCACCGGGTACAGCAACCGCTCCTCGACAGTCCGTTTCGCATTGAATTGCTCGAGCCAGGTGCGTGCGGGCGTGAAGTCGACCGTCATGGCGAGGTAGTAATGCGGTATCTCGCGTTTGGCGCGAGCCATTGCCGCGCCGATGGCATGACGCATCGCGGCCTTGGCAGTCGTGGATTCAGGTGCTGCCCGCGCGGCTCTCTCGACGTCCTCGATCGCAATCGCACCGCTGGTTCCCGTACCGGTCAGCGTCTCGAGCGCGATGCCGAGCGCGTGAGCACGTGCGCGCGCAGCGGGCGAAACCTTCATGCGATGCGCCGCAGGTACCTCACGTTCGGTCGGCGCCGGAGCTGGCTGAGCCGTGGCGGCGACGCCGGATTCGGGGGCCGTACCGGAAAAGAGCGCCAGTACCGTGCCCACCGGCACGCGGCTGCCGGGCTCGACCAGCAGCTTTTCGGTGACGCCGTCGTGAAAGGCCTCCACGTCGATGACGCCTTTCTCGGTGTCGATGAGCGCGACGATGTCACCGCGCTTTACGCGCTTTCCGGGAGCGATGCGCCACTCGAGGAGCGTGCCCTCGAGCATGTCCGCGCCTAGCGACGGCATGCGAAATTCAACGCTCACGGCCGAGCACCTCGTGTACCGCTGTGGTAATTCGCGCCGGCTGCGGCAGCGCGGCTTCCTCGAGATGCCGGGGGTACGGAATCGGCACTTCAGCGGTGCAGACCCGCATCACCGGCGCGTCCAGTTCGTAGAAGGCTCGCTCCATGATCCGCGCCGAGATCTCCGCCGAGATGCTGCCGCTGCGCCAACCCTCGTCCACGATCACCGCGCGGCGCGTGCGCGCAACGGAGGCGACGATCGTCGCCTCATCCAGCGGCCGCAGCGTCCTCAAGTCCACGACTTCCACCTCGATGCCCTCGTCAGCAAGTTGCCGCGCAGCCTCCATCGAGCGGTGGAGTCCGGCGCCGTAAGTGAGCAGCGAGACGTCGCGCCCGCTGCGCCGGATGGCGGCGTGATCAAGATCCACCGCCGCGTCATCGGGAGAAAGCTCACCCTCGAGGTTGTAGAGTGCGATGTGCTCGAACATGAGCACGGGATCCGGGCACGCGAGCGCCGCGCTCAGCATGCGGCGCGCGTCGTCGATCGTCGCCGGAGTGATCACGCGCAGTCCCGGGATATGCGCATACCAGCCCTCGAGGCTGTGCGAATGCTGGGCCGCGAGCTGGCGGCCGGCTCCGGTGGCCATGCGGATGACGAGCGGCACATTGAACTGGCCGCCCGACATGTGACACAGGGTCGCGGCGTTGTTGAGGATCTGATCGAGTGCCAGCAGGCTGAAATTGACCGTCATGATCTCGACGATCGGCCGCATCCCGCCGAGCGCCGCACCAATTCCCGCGCCGACGAAGGCGCATTCCGACAATGGCGTGTCGCGGATGCGCTCATCGCCGAACTCGGCCAGCAGTCCCTTGCTGACCGCGAAGCATCCGCCGTAGCGCCCGACGTCCTCACCCATCAGGAATACGCGCGAATCGCTCTGCAGGGACTCTCGCAGCGCCGCACGCACTGCTTCGCGATATGTCAGGCGAGTCTTTTGAGCAAGCGCGTTCATGGGGTCGTTTGCTCGGCGCACACATGCCGCAGCAGATCCTCCACCGGTTCCCAATCAGAGCGCTCGGCGAACGCAACTGCTGCGTCGACTTCGCGGTCGGCGGCAACCTCGAGGTTCTGGAAGTCCGCTTCGGTCAGCAGTCCCGCCGCCTTGAATCGCCGCGTGAACGAGATGATCGGTCCGCGCTCCTGCCAGGCCTCGACCTCGGCACGATTGCGGTAGAGCTGCGCATCGAACAAGGAGTGCGCCCGGAATCGATATGTCCTGAGTTCGAGGAACCGCGGGCCATCACCGCGGCGAACCGCCTCCGTCGCTTCGTGCGTCGCGTCCAGAACGGTCAACACGTCCATCCCATCGACAGCGCGAGACTCCATTCGATAGCTCGCGGCTTTCAATTGAATGTCGGTCTGCGACTCGGAGCGATTGAGCGCGGTGCCCATGGCGTAGAGATTGTTCTCGCACAGGAACAGGACGGGCAGGCGCCAGAGCGCGGCGAGATTCAGGGATTCGTGGAAGCTGCCCTCGGCGACGGCGCCCTCGCCGAAGAAGCACGCGGTCACGCGCTTGCGTTTCTGCAGCTGGTCGGCAAGCGCGAGCCCCACGGCGATCGGGAGACCGGCGCCGACGATCGCATTGCCGCCATAGAACCGGGTCGGTTTGTGAAAGATGTGCATCGAGCCGCCCCGGCCACCGCTCGCTCCGGTGCGCTTGCCGTAGAGCTCGGCCATGAGAATGTCCATCGGCACACCGCGCGCCAATGCATGACCGTGCTCGCGATACGTCGAAACGATGGCATCCTCGCTCGTCAGCACCTGCATGGCGCCGACCGCTATCGCTTCGTGACCGTTGTAGAGGTGCAGGAATCCGCGAATCTTCTCCTGCTGGTAGAGCTCGGCGCAGCGGTCCTCGAAGCGCCGGATGCGCAGCATCGCCCCCAACAGCTGCAATGCCTGCTCGCGCGACGGATTCTGTGACAGCGCGGAGTTCACAACTGCGGTTCCAGTGTCGAGAGATCGCCTTCCGGCAGCCCGAGCTCACGGGCGCGCAGGAGCCGTCGCATGATCTTGCCGCTGCGCGTGCGCGGCAACGCGGCGGTAATCGCAATCTCGCGCGGCGCAACGGCAGCACCGAGCAGGCGGCGCGCGTGTGCCAGCAAGCTGCGCGACAAATCATCGTCGGCCACTACGCCGGGTTTGAGCTCGATGTAGGCCTTCACGGCCTGGAAGGCGATCGGATCCGGCACTCCGATGACGGCCGCCTGCGCCACCGCGGGGTGCGACATGAGCGCGCTTTCGACTTCGAAGGGGCTGATCAGGTGACCGGCGGACTTGATCACGTCGTCCGCGCGTCCGACAAACCAGTAGTAGCCGTCGGCATCTCGTCGCGCGAGATCACCCGTGAGATACCAGCCGCCGGAGAAGCAGGCAGCGTAGCGCGCCGGATCATTGAGATAGCCGCGAAACATCGACGGCCAGCCCGGGCGCAGTGCAAGCTCGCCGACCTGGTCCGGCTCGTCGAGCGCGACCACCGAACCGTCCTGACGCCGCGTCACGATCCCGGCACCGACTCCGGGCAATGGACGGCCCATCGATCCCGGGCGGATGTCCATGCTCGCGTAGTTGGCGATCATGATGGCGCCGGTTTCCGTCTGCCACCAATTGTCGTGAAAGGGGAGTCCAAAGCTGTCGCGGCCCCAGACGACGGCTTCCGGGTTGAGCGGCTCGCCGACGCTGCCGAGAAACCGCAAGCTCGAAAAATCGTGCCCGGCCAGCGGATCGCGTCCGGCTTTCATCAACATGCGGATCGCTGTGGGCGCGGTGTACCAGACACTGACCCGCTCGCGTTCGAGGATGCTGTACCAGCGTCCGACGTCGAATTCCTCGCTATCGACGATCAGCGACACCCCGCAACACAGCGGTCCGATGATCCCGTAGGCGGTGCCCGTCACCCATCCTGGATCGGCGGTGCACCAGTAGATGTCGCCGTCATGCAGATCGAGCGCCAGATTCGCGCTCACTTGCTGGGCGATGACCGCGGCGTGAACGTGCTCGACGCCTTTGGGCATGCCCGTGGTGCCGCTGGTGAAGTGCAGCAGCGCACGGTCCTCGCTCGTCGTCGGAGCCATCTCAGCGCGATCGCTCTGTGCGTCGATGAGCGCGTGAAAATCGAGTGTCCGTTGAGGGAGTTCGGCATGCGGCGTGCTGCGGATCACCAGCACGTGGCGAAGCCCGGGCAGATGGTCCCGGATCGGCGCAATCTTGCGTCGATAGATGAGATCGGTGGTGATGAGCACGCGAACGTCGCCGAGACCGAGCCGGGCCTTGGCGGGTTCCGGGCCGAACGCGGAGAAGAGCGGGCAGTACGTTCGACCAGACTTGAGCGTACCGAGCGCCGTCACGTACAGCTCTGGCAACCGGCCGACAAATGTCGCTACGACTGCCTGCGGCTCCACCTGCAGGCTCGCGAGCACATTCGCGAAGCGGTTCGTTTGCGCGGCCAGCTCGACATAGGTCAGCTCGGTGGCGTTCATGTCCTGGTCGAGGATGCGCAGCGCCGTGGAATGCGCCCTCGGACCTTTGGCATGGCGGTCGACGGCGATTTCAGCGATGTTGAGCCGGCCGCCCGGTGTCACGCCGAGGTCACGCCAGGCGCGCTCCCACGTGAACGAGCGCTCCGACTCAGCGTAGTCCGCCAGGTTGGGCGGCAGACGCGGTGCGTCTTTCCCCGTTTTCCGCAGCACCACTGTCGCCGTCGACCTGGCAGCCACCGGCTTGAGCCCCTGGGATCCCATCATCCGGCTCACCGCGGCACGCATCGACCCCGCGTGGCGAGGCCTGCACGCCCTTCAGGTGCGCAGGGCGCGCTCGAATTTCTGCTCGGTGTTGATCGAGCCCGCGACGTCCGACAACTGGGCGACGAGGTGGTCGATCACGTCGTCCAGCGAGAGCACGCCGCTGATCTGGCCGCCCGCTCCAACGACCGGCACGCGGCGCACACCGAGGCGGCGCATGCGGTGCAGCGTTTCACTGACGCCGTCGTCCACTGCGGCGGTCAGCGGCTCGGGCGTCATGACGTCACCCACCGTCAGGCTGTGAGGGTCGACGTCCTTGGCGGTGACCTTGACCACGATGTCGCGATCCGTGAGCACGCCAATGGGTGTCCCGCCACCCGATTTCGCATCGGTGACGATCAGATAGCCGATATGGTTCTCGCGCATCACGTTGGCCGCGGCCGCGATGTCGATGTCGCGATCGACCGTGATGACCTTGTGTGTGCACAGCGCGCCGATGGTCATGGCCATTCTCCTAGTCCGAACCCGCCGGGAAGCAGCCCGGTAACACTACCCCGTGCGGGCTCATGGCGCCGTACGTAGTTGTGCGGATCGCGCGGACGGAGGACCAACGATGCTGACGAGGAACATGCCGATGACCGCACCGAGCGCAGCCAGAGCCATGTCCTTCTGTGAATCCCACTCATCGCCCTGCGTGCCCAGGTAGGCGGTCCCAAGGTCGCCGCCGAACCGCCAGGCGGCACCCCACTCCACCATCTCGTAGATGACCGAATGCGAGAAGATGAAAGTGACAGGCAGGATGAAGCGCCAGATTCCCCGGGGCGAGGCGACGTACGCAATGAGCTCGACCACCGCCGGCAGTATCAGCAGCCCGTAGGCAAAGTGAATCACGCGGTCATAGTGGTTGCGCTCCCAGCCGAGCAGCCCATTGAGCGGCCGGCCGCTGAGCCCTTCGAACCAGGCATCGTAGGGCACGAGCGAGTAGGTGAAGTGAGCGCCGATCTCGTGCAGAACGAAGAACAGGAACAGCAGCGTATAGGAGAGGTTGCTGAGCCTCAGCCGCCGGATACCGAATATCAGGAGCGGAACGGCGATGAAGACCAGCATGTTCTCCAGCAGCCAGTCCTCGCGATACAGCGGGGCAATCCCCAGCGCGATGAAGATCACCGTGAATGCGGCCAGCAGCAGCGCGGGGTACGCATACGGCCGAGCCAGATCAACCGCGAACATTCGACTCCTGCGGCTCAGGCCTCGGGACTCTCGCGCCCGCGGTCCGCGGGCTTTTCGGGCTTCTCGGTCATGGTGGCGTCCGTGAGCAGCAGGATACTCGCAACTGACACCGCGTTCTCCAGGGCGATGCGCACGACCTTGGTCGGATCGACGATTCCGGCGGTGAGCAGATCGACGTATTCGTTGCGGGCGGCGTCGAACCCGACGTTCCCTTTGCCCTCCAGCATGCGGGCGACGACGACCCCACCGTCGACGGCGGAATTCTCGGCGATCTGCCGAGTGGGTGTTTCGAGGGCACGCTTGAGAATCTGCGCACCGGTCCGCTCGTCGCCCGCGCAGGCCTTCTCCTCCGCGGCAACCGCGTCCACGCAGCGAAGCAGGGCAAGTCCGCCACCGGGCACGATGCCCTCGGCCACGGCGGCCTTGGTCGCCGCAATGGCGTCATCAAGTGCCTCCTTCTTCACTTTCATCTCGGATTCCGACGGTGCGCCGACACGGATCACGGCGACGCCGCCGGCCAGCTTCGCCAGGCGTTCCTGCAGCTTTTCGCGGTCATAGTCACTCGTGGCCTTGTCGATCTCGCGGCGGATCTGCTGCGTGCGACCGTCGATCTGCTTGCGATCTCCCGCACCCCCCACGATCGTGGTGGTGTCCTTGTCGACGAGGACGCGCCGCGCTCGTCCGAGCTCACCGAGCTTGACGTCCTCGAGTTTCAGCCCGAGCTCCTCGGAGATCAACTGCCCTCCGGTCAGCACGGCGATGTCCTGCAGCATGGCCTTGCGCCGGTCGCCGAATCCCGGCGCCTTGACGGCACAGCTCTTCAGCACGCCGCGAATCTGGTTGACAATCAGTGTCGCCAGCGCCTCGCCCTCGATTTCCTCGGCGATGATCAGGATCGGACGCGCCGCTTTGGCGATCTGTTCGAGCAGCGGGATGAGATCCTTCAGGATGTTGATCTTGCGATCGGTGATCAGCACGTAGGCGTCTTCGAGCACGGCCTGCATGCCCTCGGCGTCGGTGACGAAGTAGGGCGAGATGTACCCGCGGTCGAACTGCAGCCCTTCGACGACTTCGAGCGTGGTTTCGGTCGTCTTCGACTCCTCGACCGTGATCACACCCTCGCCGCCGACCTTTTCCATGGCCTCGGCGACCAGCTCGCCGATGGTGGAATCATTGTGCGCGGAGATCGTCGCCACCTGTGCCTTTTCGAGGCGGGTCTTCACCGGCCGCGACAGCCCGCGCAGTGCGTTGATGGCCGCCTTCAGGGCGCGCTCGAGCCCGCGCTTGAGATCGACCGCGCTCGCTCCCGCGGCCACGTTGCGTGTCCCCTCGGCGAAGATCGCCTGCGCCAGCACGGTCGCAGTGCTGGTGCCGTCACCCACCAGCTCACCAGTCTTTTCCGCGGCCTGGCGGAGCATCTGGGCGCCCAGGTTCTCCTCGGGGTCCTCGAGCTGCATTTCCTTCGCGATCGTCACGCCGTCGTTGCAGACGATCGGCGCTCCCCAGGATTTCTGGATCAGGACCGACTTGGATTTCGGGCCGAGCGTGATCCGCACGGCATCCGACAGCTGAGTGGCGCCGCGCAGAATCTTCTCGCGCGCCGCCGCCCGGAACAGCACCTGCTTATGAGCCATGACCATCTCCGCAACCACCGACCACGTTATGAATGGGGTCGCTGCGGCTCAATAAGTAGATGTACCAACGCCGCTCGAATAAGAGGGCGGAGCCTCGACCGGGTGGGTCTTTCCGAGAACGCCGTGAATCCATCCCTGGAGGCTCCGACGAAAACGTCCTGTTTTCGACGGTCTCGGAAAGACCCACCCGATCAAGTCTCCGCCGGGACGCCGCGGCGTTGGTGAATTCCGCGGGCTCAGTGCTCGGAGGCGGGCGGGACGGGACCGTTGGCGTTCGCCTCGATGATCATGCGCACCAGCTGCGCGAGTGAAGTCGCGCCCATTTTCTCCATCACGCGCGATCGGTGGATTTCGACCGTGCGCTGGCTCAGGGCGAGATCGCCGGCGATGACCTTGTTGGGCTTGCCGCGCGTGACCAGATCCAGAACCTCGCGCTCGCGGGGCGTGAGCTCGGCGATGCGCATGCGGATGCGCTCGCGGTTGCCGAGCAGCTCGCGCGCCGCACGGTCCTTTTCGAGCGCCTGGTTGATGCGATCGAGCAGATCCTGATCGCGGAACGGCTTCTGGATGAAATCCATCGCCCCGTGCTGCATCGCCTCGACCGCCATCGGCACATCGCCGTGCCCGGTAATAAAGATGATCGGTAACATCACCCCGCGCTCGTTGAGCTGCTGTTGCACTTCGAGGCCGCTCATTCCCGGCATGCGGATGTCGAGCACCAGGCATCCGGCCCGAGTTGCATCGACCGCGCCCAGAAAATCCGGTCCCGATGAAAAGACCTGGGCGGGCAGACCAACGGACTTGAGCAGCAGCTTGAGCGAACTACCAACGGCCTCGTCGTCATCGACGACGAACACGGTCACCGGATGCTGTGTCATCAAGTCGTCCCTCCAGCGGTCGGAAGGGTGAAGTAGAAGCAGGCCCCGCCCCCCGGATTCTCACGATACCCCAATCGACCGCCGTGTGTCCTCACGATGGTGCTGCTGATCGCCAGACCGAGTCCCGTGCCCTGCGCCTTGGTCGTGAAGAACGGACTGAACAGTTTGAGCGCCACATCCGCTGATACCCCCGGCCCACGGTCGATGACGGCAATCTCCACGTCACCGGCGTCACGCAGGCAGGTTTGCACGACAATTTCCCGCTGCGCGCGGTCGCTGTCCGACAATGCGTCGATCGCGTTGCGCACGAGGTTGAGCAGCACCTGTTGAAGTTGGATCGGGTCCCCGGTCACCGGGGGCAGTCCTGGGGCGAGCTCAAGAGTGAGGCGAACGTCGGCGGCGCGGGCGTCGGTGACCGCCAGTGCGGCGAGGTCCTGGATCAGGTCATTGCAATCGATCGTTTCACGGCGAAACTCGCGGCTCCTGACCATTGAGCGCAGGCGCCGGATGACCTCGCCGGCGCGCAGCGCCTGCTTCCCGATCTGCGACAGTGCTTCGCGCAACTCCGCGCTGACCGGAGTCTCCTCCGATCCCAGC
>Ga0209108_10000478_pt1 | contig 22067 bp, 20 predicted proteins | sample Rifsed10ft1_FD_184003 | JGI IMG/M metagenome (GOLD analysis project Ga0209108, IMG submission 184003) | Soil microbial communities from Rifle, Colorado, USA - sediment 10ft 1 (version 2) | ecosystem: Environmental > Terrestrial > Deep subsurface > Rock core/Sediment | place: Rifle, Colorado...
GGAGGTGGCCGGATTGCAAGGCCTGGAGGGCGGCGAGGCGGGCGTCGAGGTCGGAAGAGGAGAGGCGCCCATTGCGGTAGAGCAGGCGGAGGAATTCGTCGGCGGGGCGGTGGCGCTTTTGAGTGTTGCAGTCGAAGCAGCAGGCGACGATGTTGCGGTAGGAGTTGTCGCCGTGGGCGCGCACGGGCACGGCGTGATCATAGCTGGAGGTCTTGGCGTCGAGCCGACGCAGGCAGTAGAAGCAGGTGAAGTGCTCGCGGAGCAGGATGGCGGCGCGCATGCGGGGGTCATGGAAGCAGTCGGCGTCGTCGAGCTCCGCGGGATCACATTCGGGGCCGGAATGCAGGCAGCCGGGGACGTCAGCGGGAGCGAGGACTTCGATACTGTGTCCGGCGACGCTGCGCTCGAGGACGCGGACGAGGCCCTTTTGCGTGAGGTTGCGGAGGTGATAGCGCGCGGTGGTGTGGCTGGTGCCGAAGCTGCGAGCGAGTGCGCGATTGGAAATGCGAGCGATGCGGCGGCCTTCGGCGTGCGAGTGGCGCAGGAGATGGTAGTAGAGGGCGCGTTCGCCGGCACCGAGGCGGAGGTAGGGAACGAGGTAGTCTTCGACCTGGCGGCACACCTCGGCAAAGTCAATTGAGTCAGTCATGCGGTTCTCCAAAAAGTGCTGGGGGAACGGTGGAGCGGAGCCAGAAAACAAAAAGGGCGGCCTGAAGGCCGCCCCTTAGCTATGCTCTCTAATTCCATTATAGCAAATCGGTGCGGGGGATTATTCAGGTTAGTGGGGGAATTTTAGCGGACGCGTGGGACGGGGTAAACGGATGATGGGAAAGGGGAAAACAGAATATAGAAAATAGAAAAGTGAAAAGTGAAAAGAAGAAGATGGTGGGGGCCGTGGCGCGGCGTTTTTTTAGCAGAGGGATTCTTCGCTTCGCTCAGAATGACAGTGCGTCTAAAGGGGAGATGCCGGGGGCCGGGGGTCGCGGGGGGAAGGGATGAAAAGCGAAGAGTAAGATGCCGGGGGCCCTGCCCCGGCGCTATAGGGAAAGGGAACGCAACTTTCTGAGCGGCGCGGGGTTAGATACAATGTGGAGGCCATGGCCAGGTCGGACGTCCAACTGATGCTGGGCGTTAAGGCCGGGGACGATGCGTCCTTCGAGCTTTTGCTGCGGCGCTTTCGGACTCCGCTGGTCAATTTCCTCGCCCGCATGGTGCGCGACCGGGCGGTGGCGGAAGACCTGGCGCAGGAGGTGTTCCTGCGCGTCTATCGCGCGCGCAAGCAGTACGCGCCCAGCGCGAAGTTCACCACCTGGCTGTTCCGAATCGCGACGAATCTGGCGCTCAACTCCATCCGCGATGGCCGCCACCGGCAGATGGAGGTTGCGCTGGACCAGCCCGTCAAGGTGGGCGAGGACGAGCGGCCCGCCATCGAGGTTCCCGACCACCGGCCGGGCATGGAGCAGCAGTTGATGGCTCGCGACCGAGCTGCGCAGATTCGTCGCGCCGTCGAGGCGCTGCCGGAAAAACAGCGCGCTGCCGTGCTGCTGCACAAGTACCATGAGCTCGACTACGACGAAATCGCGCGCATCCTGCATTGCTCGGAAAGTGCGCTGAAGTCGCTGCTCTTCCGCGCGTATGAAACGCTGCGGGTGCAGTTGGCCCCGCTGGTCGCCCCGGGTGGCGAATCAGCAACGGGCCCGAGAGATTGATGGACGGGGCGGCTTCGGCCGGCCCGGGGAAGGGAAGGACGCCATGAACTGCGAACGAATGGAAACCAGGCTGATTGCCTATATGGACGGCAGGGCCACCGAAGCCGAGCGCCGCGAGGTGGACCTGCACCTGATCGCCTGCGCCGAGTGCCGCGCGCATGTCGAGGAGTTCCGCCGTCTCTGGGCGGTGCTTGACGAAGCTCCGATGACCCAGCCTTCGGCATCGTTTGATGCCGTCCTGCGCCAGCGCATCGCCGCTGAACCGGCCCGCACCGGTTGGTACGGCTTGTGGTCGTGGATTCCCGCACCCCGTCTGGTGTTTGCCGTTTCACTGCTCCTGCTGCTTTCGGTCTGGATTTCCAGCACGCCGACCGGCCCGGTAACTAATCCGACAGAGCTGGCCCAGCACGAGGAGGAGTTCAAGATGATCAAGGACCTGCCGGTGCTCGAAGACTATGACGTGCTCGCCAACTTCGAGGCGCTCTCCGAGCTGCCTCCGAAGCCGGACCAGAGCAACGGAAAAAAGATGTAATGCGCCACCGCTTGTCCCAATTCGTGCGTTTGCTCGCGCTCGGCCTTCTGGCCGTGCTGCTGGCTGCTGCTGTCGTTGCGCAGCGCGGCGTAGGGCAGGGGCGAGGACGCAGCCAGGCTCCGCCACCGCCACGCATGGATGTCCCGCGCGGCGGCGACCAGCGCCCGGTTCCCCCGCGTCGGAATGATCCTGACAATGAGGCTGCTCGCGATCAGCGGGGACGAGAGCGCCTGCCCGCCAGGTGGCTCGAGCGCATGCGCGAGATGCCGCCCGAAGAACAGCAGCGCATCCTGAGCAACAACCGCCGCTTCCGGGAAATGTCTCCCGAGCAGCAAGAAGAGATCCGCCGGCGGCTCCAGCACTGGAACAGCCTGACGCCTCAGCAGCGGCGCGCCATCGTCGACCGCGAGCGCATCTGGCGTGAGATGACGCCCGAGCAGCGCCGCCGCGTCCGCCAGGAGATCTTCCCCCGTTGGGAACAGCTCCCGCCCGACCGCAGGCAGACCATCCTGCGCCGCCTGCACGCGCTGCAAAGCCTGAGCGAATCCGAGCGCGCCGCCCGCCTCTCCGACGAGCGCTTCCTCGCCGGCCTCAACGGCGAAGACCGCGAGCTGCTCCGCGAGCTGGCCCGCCTGCGGGTGGGCCCGGCCGGCCGCGGCCCCGAAGAAGTCCCACCCGAGTAGCGCCTCCGCAAGAGGTCCCCGTAACTCTTAGGCCACATCTTTAGCCCCGTCGGAATACGCTGGGCTAGCCATCGGCTCCGCTCACGCTCCCGGCACTATTGGTAGTGGTTTTCATCGTTCCACTCCATTGCACTCCTCTTTTCCAAAAAAATCTTTTCCCAAGTGCTGAATTTCGCTTGACAAGAAATCATTTGCGCATACCATCGTGGCCAAATGTGGGAGTAAGTGGTGGAAAGTGCAAGGCCGTGGTGAAAAAGGGAACCCAGTCCAGCGCGCTTAGCAGGCTTCGAAATGCTCAGGGGAAGGTATCCGGCCAAGGTCGACGAGAAGGGCAGGCTGAAGATCCCCGCCTCCTTTCTCGCCGACTTGCGCAAATCGGGGAGCAGGTTCTACGTCACCAGCACCACCGGCGACTACGTGCGCATCTACCCGATGAAGGTCTGGACCGACATTGAGACGAAGCTGGCCAAGCTCTCGACGCACAACCGGGCCAAGCAGAAGTTCCTCGACCGGGCCAACTATTTCGGCCAGGCCATGGAGATCGACGGGCAGGGAAGACTGCTGATCCCTTCGATCCTGCGCGATTCGGCGGTGATGCAGGGCGACGTGGACGTGCTCGGGTTCCTGACCTTTCTCCAGGTCTGGAACCACAACCGGTTCGAAGAGAAATTGAAGGGCACGCCGGTCACCGAGGACGACGAGAAGGCCTGGGACGAGATGGGGATTTAGGCGGACGGCTTGCACGCGCCGCATACGCCGGTTCTGCTTGAAGAAGTCTTGCACTGGCTGCGGATTCGCCCCGAGGGCACGTACATCGATGCCACCGTCGGGGCGGGGGGACACGCAGTGGAAATTGCCCGGCGGCTGACCACCGGGCGGCTGGTTGGGCTGGATCAGGACCCGCAGGCGCTGGAACTGGCGCGCGAGCGGCTCCGGGAATTTGAGCGGCAGGTGACTCTGGTGCACGCGAGCTTCTCGAGGATTGAAGAAATTGTCCGCCGGCTGAACCTGCCCTCGGCAGACGGCGTACTGGCAGACCTGGGCGTCTCCAGCATGCAGCTCGACAGCGCTGAACGCGGCTTTTCGTTTCGGTTTGGCGGTCCGCTGGACATGCGCATGGATCCAGAAGCGCAGATGACCGCCGCAGAGATTGTGAACCACCGGCCGGAAAAAGAACTGGCCGATCTCCTCTACCACTTCGGCGAGGAGAGGGATTCACGCAGGATCGCCAGGGCCATTGTTCGTGCGCGGCCCATCCGGGACACCGGACACCTGGCAACGGTTGTGGCAGGGGCCCGAAAAGCAAGGGGAAGGCAGAGACTGCATCCCGCGACAAAAACGTTTCTGGCGCTGCGGATTGCGGTGAATCGAGAGATGGAGGAACTCGAGCAGTTTCTTTCTCGGACCCCTGCCACGCTATCTCCCGCAGGACGCTGGGTGGTGCTGAGTTACCACTCTCTGGAAGACCGCATGGTCAAACGCGCGTTTCAGAAGCTGGCGCGCGAAGGCGCGGTCCAGATCCTGACGAAAAAAGTTATCCAGCCCGCCCCGGACGAAGTCCGGTCCAATCCCCGCGCGCGCAGTGCCAAGATGCGCGTGGCGGAAAGAAAGGCGCCGGTAATCGCACCGATGGCGGAAGGGAATCCATGACCGAGTTCTATACCGTGAAGCGAATCGACAATTCGAGGCTGGCTCGTCCCACGGCAGCGAACCGGATGCGCGAGCTGGCTCGTCTGGTGGCTATGGGCGGCCTGCTTGCCGGCGTTGCCCTGCTCTACGCCTGGCAGCACTTTCAGTGCATCCAGTTGCGCTACCAGCTTGAAGAATTGAAGGCCGAGCGCGCCCAGGTGGGCGAACTGAACCAGCAACTCAAGCTCGAAGTCGCCGGTCTGCGCTCGCCCATGCGCATTGACGCCATCGCGCGCCGCGAGCTGGGCCTCTCGGTACCGGTGCCCGGTCAGGTGGCGCCGACACAAGGCCCGGCCGACGGGGTTCTGGCTCAGGTACGCGCAATCTCGCCCTCAGCGCGGCAGTGAGCGGGCTGCCGGTTGAAATGCCGGCTGTGCGCGGCGCCCCGGTTTTTTCAAAAGAGAATTCCCGGTAATCCGGAGTCCCCGGTTCAGCATGGATTGGCGCAGTCCCCGCGTCCGCATACTGCTGGTCTCCGTTCTCGCCCTGGTCTGGATGGGGGCGGCGCTGGCCCGCCTGAGCTACCTGCAACTCTTTCAGTATGGTGATTACCTGGCGCGCGCCCAGCGTCAGCAGCAGCGCATCGTTGAGGTCAGTCCGCGGCGCGGCATCCTCTACGACCGCAACCTGCGCGAGCTGGCCATGAGCGTTCAGGTGGACTCGAGCTTCGCTGTGCCCGTTGAGATTGCCGACCCACCCATGGCGGCCCGCCTTTTGGCCGGCGTGCTGGGCACTTCGCCCGAGGAAATCGAGACTCGTCTTTCCTCTTCGCGCTCCTTTGTCTGGGTCGCGCGCAAACTCTCCCCGGAGAAGGTCGAGCGCATCCAGGCGCTCAACTTGCGCGGCGTCTATTTCCAGAAGGAGAATCAGCGCTTTTACCCGCACCGCGAGCTGGCCGCGCACGTCCTGGGCTACGTGGACATTGATGAAAAAGGTCTGGGGGGCGTCGAGTACGCGCTCGATAAGCAGATCCGCGGCAAGCCCGGCCGGATGCTGGTGCTGGCCGACGCGCGCCGCCGCTGGTTTGACCGCAGCGAACATGCAGCCGGCTCCGGCGCCAACGTCGTCCTGACCCTCGACCAGAATATCCAGTACATCGCCGAGAAGGAGCTGGCCGAGGCCGCGCGGCAGTCTCGCGCGCTGGCCGGCACGATCGTCGTGCAGGATCCCTTGACGGGCGAGCTTCTGGCCGTGGCCAACTGGCCGCCCTTCAATCCCAACGCACCGGCCGACAGCGGGCCCGAATCGCGCATGAACCGCGCCATCGGCGCGCTCTACGAGCCCGGCTCCACGTTCAAGGTCGTCACGCTGGCCGCGGCCCTCGAAGAGGGAATCACCCGCCCTGAAGAGGTCATTGATTGCCAGATGGGCGCCATCTACATCGCCGGCCACCGCATTCGCGACCACAAACCGTTTGGCTTGCTCACCGTTTCGCAGATCATGTCCGAGTCGAGCGACGTCGGCGCCATCAAGCTCGGCCTGCGCCTCGGCGCTCCAAAGCTCTTCCAATACATGCGCGCGTTCGGTTTCGGCTCGCCCACCGGCGTGGATCTTCCCGGCGAGAACCGCGGTCTTCTCCGCCGCGTGGAGAACTGGACCCCGATCTCGGTCGGTTCGATTTCGATGGGCCAGGAAATTGGAGTAACGCCAGTTCAACTCACCTCCGCCGTCTCCGCCATCGCCAATGGCGGCCTGCTGGTGCGGCCACGCGCGGTGCGCGAGATTCGCCGCGGCCTCGAGGTGATCCCCGTCCCCGCTCCTGAGCCACATCGCGTGATCAGCCCGCAAACCGCCGCCACGCTGCGCAGCATGCTCGAAGGCGTCGTCCTTCAGGGCACCGGCATGCTGGCTCGCCTGGATGGTTACACGGCCGCTGGAAAGACGGGCACGGCCCAAAAAATTGACCCGGCCACTGGCCGCTATTCGCCCACGCAGCACATCGCTTCGTTTGTCGGCTTCGCGCCCATCAACTCGCCGGCGGTGACCATCCTCATTTCGCTCGATTCGCCCGTCGGCCGCTATCACGGCGGCGAAGTGGCCGCTCCGGTCTTCAAGCGCGTGGCCGAGCAGGTGCTGAGCTACCTCAATGTGCCGCACGACGTTCCCATTTCGCCCCGGCTGCAGGAGGCGGCGCTGCGCTCCAAGAAAAACAATCCGATCGCGGACGTCAGTGATTTCACCCCGGCTCAGCTCGAGCAGGCAGATGACGCCGTGGCCGAGGCTTCTCAGCCGGCCCAGCCCTGGCTCCCCCGTTCCGCGCCGACTGTTGCCCTGGCCCCGGCCCGGCCGGGGCTGGCCGAGGGTGAGGGGATTCCGGTGCCGTCGTTTTCCGGCAAGAGCGTCCGCCAGGTCACCGAGGAGTGCCTGCGCCTGGGGCTCAATCCGGTCCTGGTTGGCACCGGGGTTGCAACAGAGCAGTCGCCTGCCGCCGGCGAGTTGTTCCGGCGGGGCGGCCGCGTGATGGTGCGGTTTGCGCGTCGCGCGTCCCTGGTGGGCACCTCGGTGCGAGGGAATTGATCATGCCGGTCAAGACACGAGTCTCTACACAGCCAGCCGCCGATTTGAAGCCGGCAGCAGCCCGGCCTATACTGGTATCTCAGGGAATGACCCTTCACGACCTGCTCGTCGGAGCACCCGTCACCCAACCGGTAGGGAACCCCGACTCCGAAATCACCGATGTCGCCTTCGACAGCCGGCGGGTGCGCGCCGGCTCGCTCTTCGTCGCCCTCCGCGGCGAGAAGACGGACGGCAACCGCTTCATCTCCGACGCCGCTTCGCGCGGTGCCGTCGCCGTGGCCAGCGAGCTGCCCCGGGCGTCCGACCTCGCAACCTCGGTGGAATGGATCTGCGTGCCGAATGCCCGCCGGTTCCTGGCTGAAGTTTCCGCAAATTTCTATAGGCGCCCTGCCGATTCGCTCAAGCTTGTCGGCATCACCGGCACAAACGGCAAGACGACGACTTCTTACTTGATTGATTCGATCCTGCGTGCCGCCGGGCACAAGACAGGCCTCTTTGGCACCATCGCCCATCGCACACCGCGCGCCAGCTATCCCGCGTCCAACACCACGCCCGAATCGCTCGACCTCCAGCGCTTCCTCGCTGAAGTGCGCGATTCTGCCGGCACCCATGCCGTCCTCGAAGCCAGTTCGCACGCCCTGGTGATGGACCGCCTGTGGGGCTGCCCCTTTGCCGTCGCCGTCTTCACCAACCTCACCCGCGATCACCTCGACTTCCACAAGGAGTTCAGCGACTACTTTGCCGCCAAGCGCCTGCTCTTTGAGGGCACCGGCCGCGGCGTCCCGGCCGTCGGCGTAGTGAATTCCGACGACGCCTACGGCAGGCAGCTCGCTGGTCTGGCCCGGCGCACACTGACCTATGGCCTGCAGAACGGAGCCGAGGTCACGACGAAGAAGTTTGCCCTTTCGTCCTCCGGCCTCGAATTCACAGTTCAGACGCCTGCGGGCAAAGTGGAAGTTCAATCGCCGCTGGTCGGCCGCATCAACGTGTACAACATGCTCGCCGCCGTTGCCGCGGCCGTCGCGCTCGAGATTCCGCGCAACGGCATCGAAGCCGGCGTTCGCCAACTGTCCAATGTCCCCGGCCGTTTTGAGCGCATTGACGCCGGCCAGCCGTTCCTCGTCGTCGTGGACTACGCCCACACCGACGATGCCCTGCGAAACCTGCTGGCCACGGCCGCTGAGTTGAACAAGTCCGGCCGCATCATCACGCTGTTCGGCTGCGGCGGCGACCGCGACCGCACCAAACGCCCGCTGATGGGCGAAGCTGCCGGTCAGGCCAGCTCGCTCGTCGTGCTGACCAGCGACAACCCGCGCAGCGAGGACCCGCTTCGGATCATTAATGATGCTGTTGTGGGTTTGCAGAAGGCGCGCGCGCAGTACCGCGTCGAGCCTGACCGCGAGCGCGCCATCGAATTGGCGCTTGAAGAGGCGTGTGCGGGCGACATCGTTTTGCTCGCCGGCAAGGGCCACGAGACGTATCAAATCCTGGGCGACCGGACCATCCCGTTTAACGACGGGGAAGTGGCCCGCCGGGTCTTGGCCCGGCTCGGGTATGGCGCGCAGCCCGGCGGCCAAGCTGGGTCGTAACGTGCACTGAAGATTGTGCGGCGGACGCCCTGCGGGGCGCTCGGGCGAGAAGCAAGGGGAGTACGGTAGGCCGTGCGGGGGTGCTCAAGAGCTTTGAGGCCCAGCCCGTTAAGGACGCTATGCGGTGGACGATTGAAGAGGTGGCTCGCGCTCTGGGTGTTGCGGCTCCCCCAGGGCTCGACCCCTTGGCCCGGCTGGCCGGTGTCTCGATTGATTCTCGAACTCTCCGCACTGGAGAGCTGTTCTTCGCCATACACGGCCCGCGTCACGATGGACACAGTTTTGTGGCTGCGGCCCTGGCCGCTGGTGCCCCGGCCGCTGTCGTGGCCCGCGCGCGCGTGGCGGAGTTTTCGGCCGAACTACGCGGAAAGCTCCTGGCCGTGGACGACACGCAACAGGCGCTCCAGCAGTTGGCGCTGGCGGTGCGCCGGGCGTGGGGAGGCTGCCTGGCCGGCGTCACCGGCTCGGTCGGTAAGACCACCACGAAAGAAATTCTGGCGGCGCTGCTGGCCGCGCGGTTCCGCGTACTGAAATCCGAGGGCAATTTGAATAACGAGTACGGCCTGCCGCTCACGCTGCTGCGGCTTGAGCCGCAGCACGAAGCCGCCGTGGTGGAAATGGGCATGTCGCACCGCGGCGAAATTCGCCGTCTGGCGGCGATCGCCGAGCCGGATATCGGCGTGGTCACCTCGGTCGCGCCGGTGCACCTCGAGTTCTTCTCGTCCGTGGACGAGATCGCTCTGACCAAGCGCGAACTAATCGAAGGTCTGCGCGGGCCGCAGAGCTTTGCCGTGCTCAATGCCGATGACGCTCGCGTCGCTGCATTCGCTGAAGCTGCGCCCGGGCGTGTGCTGCGCTACGGCTTTGGCCCGGACGCGGAGTTTCGCGCCGAAGCCATTGAAGACCGCGGCGCCGAGGGCACGACGTTCGAATTCGTCTCGCCCGCCGGCCGCGCGCGGCTTGCTTTGCCGCTGGTCGGCCGGCACAACGTCTCCAATGCTTTGGGAGCACTGGCCGCGGCAAGTATTTTGGGAGTGAGTGCGCCGGAGGCGGCCGAAGTATTTCCGCAACTGCGTCCTGCGGCGATGCGCGGGGAAGTCTTGCGCTTTGCTGATGGCTTTGCCGTGATCGACGACTGCTACAACTCGAACCCCGTGGCCCTGGCGGCCATGGCCGGCCTGCTGGCCACGACGCCCGGCTATCGGCGCCACATCCTGATCGCCGGTGAAATGCTGGAGCTCGGGACCACGTCACGCGAACTCCATCGCCAGGCGGGGCATGGCGCTGCCGCACAGCCGGGGATCGACTGGATTTTCGGTGTGCAGGGCGACGCGGCCTACCTGGTCGAAGGCGCTTGCGAGGCCGGGCATTCTATCGACCGGGCGAAGTTCTTTGTGACCTCCGATGCCGCCGCCGAGGCGGTGTTGGACTTTGTTGCGCCCGGGGATCTTCTGTTGGTGAAGGGTTCCCGCGGGGTGAAGATGGAACGCATCGTCGAGGCATTGAAATCTCACCACGCACTTTCTGGCGCCGCCGCAAGGGCGGGCGCGGCCGCGAAGGAGCACGCCTGAGATGCTCTACTATCTCCTGTACGAGCTCCTCCAGCCCCACTTCAGCCCGCTGAACGTCTTTCGCTACATTACTGTCCGCACCGCGCTGGCCAGCCTGACCGCGCTGTTTCTTTCCCTGGTGCTTGGCCCGTGGGTGGTCCGCAAGCTCCGCGAGATGCAGATTGGCCAGTACATCCGCGAGGAAGGCCCGAAGAATCACCACGCCAAGGCCGGCACGCCCACCATGGGCGGCGTGCTCATTGTGATCTCCACGGTCGTGCCCACATTGCTCTGGGCTGACCTGGCCAATGTCTACGTCCTTCTGGCCATGCTTTCTACGGTGGGCTTCGCAGCCATTGGTTTTGCGGACGACTACAACAAAGTTGTCCGCAAGCGCAGCCTGGGCCTCAGTGGCCGCTCCAAGTTCTCCCTGCAGATGCTGGTGGGCCTGGTCGTGGGCGTGTTTCTGCTCGTCCTGACAACCTTCGGCGTGTACTCCACGCAGTTGATCGTGCCTTTCTTCAAGAAATTTCATCCAGCCCTGGTCATCAATTCTCTGGTCGACCATGCTTATCTCTGGCCGCTCGGTTATCTGCCGTTTCTGTTGTTCGTTGCGCTGGTGATGGTCGGATCGTCGAATGCCGTCAACCTGACCGACGGCCTGGACGGCCTGGCCATCGGCTGCACCGTGATTGCCGCGGGCGCGCTGACCGTGGTCACCTACCTCACCGCGCATGCGCGCTTTGCCAGCTACCTCGATATCCAGTTCATCCCGGGCGTGGGCGAACTGACTATCTTTTGCGGCGCGCTGGTGGGCGCGGCCCTGGGATTCCTCTGGTACAACGCTCACCCGGCTGAGGTCTTCATGGGCGACGTCGGATCGCTCGCGCTGGGCGGGGCCATCGGCGTGGTGGCCGTCATCATCAAGCAGGAGATCCTGCTCTTCTTCGTCGGCGGCATCTTCGTAATCGAGGCGCTTTCCGTCATCCTGCAGGTGGCCTCGTTCCGGTTGACCGGCAAGCGCATCTTCCGCATGGCGCCGCTGCATCACCATTTCGAGCTTTCGGGCTGGAGCGAATCGAAAATCATCGTGCGCTTCTGGATTGTTGCGCTGGTGTTTGCGCTCTTTGCCTTGACGACGCTGAAGCTGAGGTAGGGAATGAAAACGGGAATTGAGCTGGCCGCGAAACGCGTTCTGGTGGTGGGACTGGCGCGCACGGGCATTGCCACCGCGCTGTTCTGCGCGGCGCGGGGCGCGCGCGTGACGGCCACCGACGAACGCGCCGAGTCTGAGCTTCGCGAAGCCGCGGAAAAGCTCAGGGCTGCCGGCTGTGCTTTGGAACTCGGCGTTCATCGTGAGAAGACTTTTCTCGCACAAGACCTGATCGTCGCCAGCCCCGGTGTGCCCTACGCCTTGCCACCTCTGGTTGCGGCGCGCGCCAGGGGCATCCCGGTCTGGAGCGAAATCGAGCTGGCCTCGCGATTCCTCGCCGGCCGTCTGGTGGCCATCACCGGCTCGAACGGCAAGACCACCACGACCGCACTCCTCGGCCACATTCTGGAGAAAGCCGGTGTGCCGACGATCGTGGCCGGAAACATCGGCGTTCCGCTGATTTCGCGCGTTGAGACCACCAGCGATTCCACCGTGACGGTGGCCGAGGTCAGCAGCTTTCAGCTCGAAAACATCGCTGCCTTTCGACCCGATGTTGGCGTCCTGCTCAATCTGACGCCCGACCATCTGGATCGCCACGGCTCGCTGGACGCCTACGGGCGCGCCAAGGCCCGCCTGTTCGAGAACCAGACCGAGAACGACTCCGCTGTTCTCAATGCCGACGACCCCGGCGTGACGCCCTACGCTCCCTCTCGACCGCAAGTTTTCTGGTTTAGCCGGACGAAGCGCGTGGCCTCCGGCGCGTTCCTCCGCAGCGACGACGTGGTCTTCCGTCGCGATGGCGCCGAGACGGTTCTCCTGCGCCGCAACCAGATCGGCCTGCGCGGCGAGCACAATGTCGAAAATGTCCTCGCGGCCGCGTCCGCTGCGCTGCTGATCGGCGCCGCCCCGGCAGCGATTGCCGCAGGTGTGGAAACGTTCGCCGGCGTCGAGCATCGCCTCGAGTTTGTCGCTGAAATTGCCGGCGTCGCCTTCTTCAACGACTCCAAGGCCACCAACGTGGACGCCACGCTGAAAGCACTCGACGCCTTCCCGGGTCGCCTGCTGGTCATCCTGGGTGGCAAGGACAAGGGTGGCGACTTCACTCTGCTGCGCGAGCCATTATGCCGGCGCGCGTGCCTGCTACTGCTGATCGGCGCGGCAACAGAAAAAATCGCCGCGCAGATTGGTTCCGACCTGCCCGTAGAACGTGCCGGTACACTCGACCGCGCCGTACGCCTGGCCTTTGAGCGGGCGAAGCCCGGCGATACCGTCCTGCTCGCGCCCGCCTGCGCCAGTTTCGATCAGTTTGAAAACTTCGAGCACCGCGGCCGCGTCTTCAAGCAGCTTGTCCGCCAGCTCGAACAGCAGGCATCTTCTGCCGCGCCTGCGGGGGGTCGCTAGCGATGCCACGCGCCCTGCAGACCGACCGCTGGCTGTTCCTTTCCACGCTGGCCCTGTGCATGATTGGTGCGGTCATGGTCTTCAGCGCTTCGGCCGTCACCGCGCGCGAGACCTACGGCAGCGCCTATACCTTCATCCTCCGCCAAATCCTCTGGCTCGCCTGCGGCCTGCTGGGCATGTTTTGGTTGATGAACGTGGACTATCGCCGCCTCCGTCAGCCAACTGTCATTTTCACCGGGTTAGCCGTCGTTCTCGTTCTGCTCGTGGGAGTTTTTTTCCTGGACAAGTCTCACGCCACGCATCGCTGGATTCGGATCGGGCCGGCCAGTCTTCAGCCATCGGAGTTGGCCAAGCTCGCAGTCATCATCTACCTCGCCTGGTTTCTGGAGATGCGCCGGCGCGTCTCGGGAAAAAACCGCATCGCAGCGGCACAGGCCCATGTGAACGACCTGCAACGCACGCTTCTGCCTGCCCTCGGCCCGGTGTTGCTTTTTGTCGGGCTGGTTGTTCTCGAGCCCGATCTGGGCACGGCGGCTCAGATCTTCCTCATCGCGCTGGGCGTGCTGTTCGTGGCCGGGCTGCACGGCCGCTATCTTTTTTACGCCGCGCTGGTTGCACTGCCGCTCTTTTACCTCTTGATCGTCCGCGTGCCGTACCGCAACGATCGCCTCCTGGCCTTTCTCAATCCGGGCGCCGACCCCCAGGGGAGCGGTTTCCAGCTTTTGCAGTCGTTGATTGCAGTCGGCTCGGGCGGCTTCACCGGCGTCGGCCTGATGGAGAGCAAACAGAAGCTTTTCTACCTGCCGGAAGCGCACACCGATTTCATTTATGCCGTTCTGTGCGAAGAGCTGGGTTATCTGGGCGGTGTGGCTGTGCTGGTGCTCTTTGGCATTTACGCTTGGCGCGGGCTGCGCGCCGCCTGGGCCGCGCCGGACGACTTCGGCCGCCTGACCGCGCTGGGCATTACGCTTATGGTGGTCAGCCAGGCGCTGATCAACCTCGGCGTCGTCCTGGGCATGATGCCCACCAAGGGCATCCCGCTGCCCTTCGTGAGCTACGGCGGCTCGAGCTTGCTGGTGATGCTCCTGGCCACCGGCGTGCTCCTTAACATCAGCCAGCACGCCGAGCCGGAACTCGAGCGGCTGGCTCGGTGACGGCCGGGGTCGAGAGGGCTGCGGATTGAAACTCTTGCTCGCAGGCGGCGGAACCGGCGGCCACATCTTTCCGGCGCTGGCCGTGGCCGAAGAATGGCTCCGCCGGGGTAAGGAGCGCAGCGTCTTGTTTGTCGGGACCAATCGCGGGTTGGAAGCGAAGCTGGTGCCTCAGGCCGGTCTGCCGCTGGAGATCATCCGCTCGGCGGGCCTCAAGGGCATTGGTGGCCTGCGCTTGCTGCGCAACGCTGCCATGCTGCTGCCTTCACTTTGGGACGCTGCTTCCATCCTGCGGCGAGATCGCTTCGCCGCCGCCCTGGGCACCGGCGGCTACGTGACCGGCCCGGTGCTCTTCGCGGCGACTCTGGCCTCGCTTCCGGCCGTCATCTTCGAGTCCAACGCCGAGCCCGGCTTCACCAACCGCGTGCTCGCCGAGATGGTCTCCCGCGTCGCCTCGGCCTTTCCCGAGCCGGCCGAGCGCTGGGGCCGCAAGGCGGTGGTTACCGGCTGCCCGGTGCGCGCCGAGTTCTTCCAGGCGTCCGCCCGCAGAGCGGAGCCGCCCTTCCACCTGCTCATCACTGGCGGCAGCCTGGGCGCGCTGCCCATCAATCGCGCCGTCGTGGATTCCATGGAGCGTTTCGCTTCGCGCAAGTCCCAGCTTTCCATCGTCCATCAGACCGGCGAGCGCGACTATAATGCAGTGCGCACCGCGTATGCGCGTCGCGAAATCCCGGCGGAGGTTGTGCCCTTTCTCACCAACATGCCGGAGCGCTTTGCCCAGGCCGACGTGATCCTCTGCCGTTCGGGCGCGATCACGGTGGCCGAAGTCGCTGCCGCCGGCCGCGCCGCCATCTTCATCCCCTTCGGCCACGCCACTGATCGCCACCAGCTTCGCAATGCGCAGTCGCTCGAGCGGCTGGGGGCCGCACGGGTCATCCCGGAGCAGGAGCTAACCGCGGATCGCCTCGCCTCCGAGATCTTCTCCTTGATTGACCAGCCGGGACGAATTGCTGAAATGGGTTCGCGGGCTCGCGCGTTGGCCCGTCCGCGCGCCGCAGAGGAAATTGTGAATCTCATTGAAGAGGCGGCCCGGCGATGATGGTTACGTTTCACAATTTCCAGCACATCCACCTGGTTGGCATCGGCGGGATCGGCATGAGCGGCATCGCCGAGGTGCTGCTGACGCTTGGCTACGCTGTCTCCGGCTCCGACCTCCGCTCCACGCCCATCACCGAGCGACTGCGCAACCTCGGGGCCACAATCTATGAAGGCCACGAAGCCGCTCACGTCCAGGGCGGCCACGTCGTCGTCGTCTCCTCGGCCATCCGCAAGGACAATCCGGAGATCGTCGAAGCCCACCGGCTCAAGGTCCCCGTCATTCCCCGCGCCGAGATGCTGGCTGAATTGATGCGCCTCAAGTACGGGATTGCCGTCGCCGGCGCGCATGGCAAGACCACGACCACTTCGCTGGTCGCGTCCGTACTCGCCGCCGCCGGACTGGACCCCACGTTTGTGGTTGGCGGGCGCGTCAACCACATCGGCACGACTGCGCGCCTGGGCCGCGGCGAGTACATGGTCGTCGAAGCCGACGAAAGCGACCGCACTTTTCTGCTCCTGGCGCCGGTGGTTGCCGTGGTCACAACAATCGACCGCGAACATCTGGATCACTATCAATCTCTCGAAGAAATCCAGGAAGCCTTCCTCCAGTTCGTCAACCGCGTCCCCTTTTATGGCGCCGTCATCCTTTGTCTGGACGAACCCAACGTCCAGGCCATCCTGCCGCAGGTGAAGCGGCCGGTGATCACCTACGGCACGTCGAGCCAGGCCGACCTGGTCATCAGCGAAGTCGAGCTGTGGGGCATCGAGAGCGAATTCCACCTCACCTATCGCGGAGAAGACCTCGGCCGCTTCCACCTGCCCTGTCCGCCCGGCATCCACAACGTTCGCAACGCCGCTGCTGCGGCCGCCGTCGCTCTCTATCTGAATGTTCCGGCCGAGCTGATCCGCGAAGGCTTCAAGAAATTTACCGGTGTGGGCCGGCGGTTTGACGTCAAGGGCGTCATCAACGGCGTCACGCTCATTGACGACTACGGCCACCACCCCACCGAGATCCGCGCCACGCTCGAAGCCGCCCGGGGCTGCAAGTACGAGCGCCTGCTGGTGCTCTTCCAGCCGCACCGCTACTCGCGCACCCAGTACCTCTGGGACGAGTTCTGCCGCGCCTTCAACCAGGCCGACCTTGTTGTGCTGACCGACATTTACGCGGCCTCGGAGACGCCCGTCCCCGGCATCACCGCCGCGGCCCTGGCGGATTCCATCCAGGCCGCCGGGCACAAGAACGTGGCCCATTACAGCTCGATGCAGGAAGGGATTGAACGCCTCTTGCGCGAAGCGCGCCCCGGCGACGCCATCCTGACCATCGGCGCCGGCAACGTCAGCCGCGCGCTCGGCGAGCTGGCCATTCTGATCGGAGCAAAGGTTCTGCTGCACGATGCGCCTGAATAACCCAAAGCTGCTTGCCGCTCTGCCCGGCCTCGAAGTCGAGCACCGGACGGGTGTGGCACTGGCCGATGAGACTTCGCTCGGCATCGGTGGGACGACCGACCTCCTTTTGGTCCGCCGCCACACGCACCTGCCGGAGCTGGTTCGCCTCCTCCAGCAGGAAGGTATCCCCCACCGCTTCCTCGGCGGTGGCTCCAACCTGCTCGTCCGCGATGGCGAACTCCCCTGGGTGATGCTTCAGCTCGTGCGTCCCCAGCCGGAGGTGGTCATCGACGGCAACTTCGCCCGCGTAGACGCCGCCGCCGACCTCGGCCGCACCGTGACCTTTTGCGCCAAGAACAACCTGGGCGGCATGGAAGGCTTGATTGGCGTCCCCGGAACGGTGGGCGGCGCGCTGCGGATGAACGCCGGCGCCTACGGCATGCAGATTGGCTCCTACGTCCGAGAGGTGGAGCTCTACCGTGCGGCCACGGGCCGGCTGGAGACCCTGCGGGGTCCCGACATCAGCTTCGAATATCGCCACACTTCTTTTGCGCCTGATGATATTATGCTCGCGGTGCAACTGGAGCTTCCCTCCAAACCGTTCCGCGAAATCATCGAAGGCATTCGCGTCTGCAACGAGAAGCGCCGTTCTTCCCAGCCCCTGAATCAGAAAAGCGCCGGCTGCATTTTCAAGAATCCGCCCGGCGCTTCTGCCGGCCGCATGATTGACGAGCTGGGCCTGAAGGGTCACGCCGTTGGCGAGGCCCGCGTCAGCGATAAGCACGCAAACTTTTTTGTCAACACGGGTACCGCAAGCTGTGCCGACATGCTCGCGCTGATCGCCGACGTCCGCGAGCGCGTCCGCCGCGTCTATGGCATGGAGCTGCACGAAGAAGTAATCGTCTGGAAGGACTGATGCCTGGCCAACCGGAAGCCCTCGAGCCCGAGTTGATCGCCGAAGAAGAACAGCGGTATCTCCGCCGCCAGAAACCGGTCGAGATCCGCCGCCGCAAGTTCGGCCGCCGCACCTGGCAGTTCTATCGGCGCGTGAGCGTACTGGGTGTCTCCGTGGTCGCAGGCAGTGTCGTACTCTATTTCGTGGGCGACTTTTTCCTGAGCTCGCCGCGCATGAGCCTGGCCGGCTACGAGCAGATCGAAGTTACCGGCAACCATATCGTGCCTCGCGCCGCCGTGCTGGAGCGGTTCACATCCGACCGCGGCCACAGCGTTCTGCGTGTCCCGCTCGGCGAGCGCCGCCGCGCGCTCGAAGAGATTCCCTGGGTCGAGCAGGCCAGCGTCGAGCGCATTCTGCCCAACCGCATCCGCGTTCAGCTCACTGAGCGCACACCGGTGGCCTTTCTTCGCTTAGGCAGCGAACTGGCTCTGGTGGATGCGCACGGCGTCATCCTCGATCGGCCGATCGAAGGCGACTTCCGCTTTCCCGTCGTGGCTGGAATCTCCGAGACGATGCTGCGCTCCGCGATCGAACAACGCATGAAGCTTTACGTCGAATTTCTCAAGGAGATCGAACTGATTCGGCCCGGCGCTGCCGATACCGTCAGCGAAGTGGACCTGTCTGATGCGCGCGACCTCTGCGCCACGCTCGAACCCATGCCGGCTCTGGGCTTGCTGCAGTCCGAGGGAGAAAACCCGGTCCTGGTGCATTTCGGCGACACCGATTTCACCAATAAGTTTCGCACCTTTGTGGAGAACATCAGCCAGTGGCGCGCCTCGGCGGGCCGGGTCGAGTCGGTGGACCTGCGCTTTGCGCGTCAGGTGGTGGTTAACCCGGAAAACGGCGCGACAGCCAGCCGCGCGCTGAAACGTTCAGAAGGCGCAGTCCGATCGCGCTAAACGTCTCGTAAGGGCAGGCCACTGGGCCTGCCCTCGAAACCGGCCTCGGGGGGATGGGCCGGCAACACTAACCCAGCAATCTGATGAGAGTCGGAGCGGCGGAGTGACCAAGCAGGACCGTTTCATTGTCGGGCTCGACGTCGGCAGCACGAAGACGTGCGCCATGATCGGCGAGCTGGAAGACGACCTGGTGAAGTTTCTCGCCCTGGGCGCGGCCGAATCCAAGGGCATGCGCAAGGGCCTGATCGTCAACCTCGATGCGGCGGTCAGCTCCATTCGCCGCGCGATTGAGGAAGCCGAGGGCGTGGCCGGCGTGCCCGTCGAATCGGCACTGGTGGGCCTGGCCGGCAGCCACATACGCGGCGTCAACAGCCGCGGCGGCATCTCGCTCGGCCAGCGCGGCCGCGAAATCCAACGTGACGACGTCCGCCGCGCTGTCGAGGCGGCGCGCAACATCTCTCTGCCCGAAGACCGCGAGATCATCCACGTTTTGCCGCAGGAGTTTCTGCTGGACGCGCAGGACAACATTCGCGACCCGCTGGGCATGGTCGGCCAGCGTCTTGAGGCCAACGTGCAGATCGTCACCGCATCAGTCGCTGCTTCCCAGAACCTGGTGACGGCGGTGAACCGCGCGGGCGTTGTGGTGGCGGATACCGTGCTCGAACCTCTGGCCGCTGCCGAGGCCTGCCTCACGCAGGACGAGCGCGAGCTGGGCTCGTGCCTGCTCGACATCGGCGGCGGAACGACCGAATTGGTTGTGTATGGTGGCGGCACGGTGCGCCACGCCGCTGCGATTCCAGTCGGTGGCGATCATTTCACCAACGACCTGGCCGTGGGCCTGCGCACACCCATTCCCGAGGCCGAGCGGATCAAGCGTGAGTATGCCGTGGCATCGCGCGAGATATTGCACGAAGACCACGCCATCGAAATCGCCAGCGTGGGCGACCGCCCGCCGCGCACCATCTTTACCCGCATGCTTTGCGAAATCGTTGAGCCGCGCGCCCAGGAGCTGCTCGCCCTGGTTCACGACGAGCTGCAGCGCGCCGGCCTGGATGGGGCTATGCCGGCGGGCGTGGTACTGGCCGGCGGTGGCGCGCGACTGGCCGGCATGGTCGAGCTGGCCGAGCGCATGTTTGCGCTGCCGGTGCGCATTGCTGCTCCGCGCGGGCCGATTGGCATGCCCGAAGAGCTTTCCCAGCCTGAGTACGCAACATCAGTGGGGCTGCTGGTGTACGGGGCGCGGGCCCGCCGTCAGGCGGCGCTACGGCCCGGTACGTTTGTAGCCAGGCTGAAGAGCATGTTTGCCGGCGCTTAACGCGGCAGCGGGGCGTGCCGGGGGCGCCTGATGGGAACGAGATGGCTAAGTCCACAAAATCGGGGAGAAGGACCATGACGTCCAAGGATGGGGGAATCCGCATTTCATTCAGCGAAGAGCTGCAGCAAGGCGCCAGGATCAAAGTCATCGGCGTGGGCGGAGGCGGCTCCAACGCCGTCAACCGCATGATCCGCGCCCGGGTCGAAGGCGTCGAGTTCATCGCCGCCAATACCGACCTTCAGGCGCTCAAGCTCTCTCACGCGCCGGTCAAACTTCAGCTTGGGGCAAAACTCACCAAGGGACTCGGCGCCGGCGCCAATCCTGAGATCGGCCGCAAGGCCGCGCTCGAAGACACGGAAAAAATCATTGAGGCGCTGGAAGGCGCGGACATGGTCTTTATCACCACGGGACTGGGCGGCGGCACCGGCTCCGGCGCTGCGCCCGTCGTGGCCTCGCTGGCCTCCGAGCTGGGCGCGCTCACCGTGGCCGTGGTCACCAAGCCGTTTGCCTTTGAAGGCAAGCGCCGCATGTTGCAGGCCGAGCAGGCGCTTTCGGAACTGGTGGGCTCGGTGGACACCGTCATCGTCATCCCCAACGAGCGCCTGATGGATACCGTCGAGCGCGGCACCAGCTTTTTCGAGGCCTTCCGCATCGCCGACGATATCCTGCGCCAGGCCGTGCAGGGCATCAGCGACATCATTACCGTGCCCGGCATCATCAACCGCGACTTCGCCGACGTGAAGACGATCATGCAGGGTCAGGGCTATGCCGTGATGGGTACCGCGGTGGGTTCCGGCGCGAATCGCGCCGTCGATGCCGCCAATCGCGCCATCTCCAGCCCCTTGCTTGAAGACAATTCCATTCAGGGCGCGCAGGGCATTCTGATCAACGTCAGCGGCTCTTCCAGCCTGACGCTCCACGAAGTTCACGAGGCTTCCTCAGTTATCCAGAAGGCCGCGCACGAAAACGCCAACATCATCTTCGGCGCCGTCCAGGACGACGCGATGAAGGAGCAGGTGAAAATCACCGTCATCGCCGCCGGCTTCCGCGAGACCGGGCGCCGGCAGCCGCACCAGAAGCCGTCGTATATGCCGAAGACGTGGAAGGCATCGCGGGAGCAGCGGGTCGTGGCGGAGTCCGCCCGGCCCGTCACGGACATCATTCAGGAAGTGCCCGTGGACGACCTCGACGTGCCCACGTTTTTGCGGCGGCAGGCCCAGAAGGCCTAACCGTGATGGTGGCTTTAACCCCTTATGGACGGGGGTACGAAATACAGATAAGCATCCTCAATAAAAACGTCGCCAACTCTGGTTCTGCTGAGACGCAGGCCGCCGGAGACTTTGAGATCGAGGTCGTAGCTCAGTCGAATTGATTGCACGAGGGGATTCTGCGGACTCTGCACGCTAATATTCAGCAGGGAGAGGGAAGGGTCCGAAGAGGCCGTCAGTGTCTGACGAATGAGTGCGTAGGTTTTCTTCGGGCCCTCGGCATCAACGACCGGTGTGGCGAGGATTAGGCGCCATTCGTTGGTTTCTGAAGTATAAAGCCAAAAACAGGCGACCAGCTGGAGGTCAGAGCCCGCAAGTACCCTCGTGAGTTCCTTGCCGGCAGCGATTTGTTCGCTCCGCAAAGGCTCCTTCACCAGAATTTCTTCAGCCACGGCAGAACCCCGAACTTGTTATCGCTGATTGCAGCATAGAGATCCCTCGCTGTTTGTGCCTGAATCTTTGCCAAGTATCGGGACTCCTCACTCCAATCCTTGGCCACATCCCAGTTGTCACCAAACTCTGGGTTAGATTGTATCTCCTTTTGAAGCTCATTCTCTAGTCCGGTTGCCCGCACCAGTTGGACCAGGTTGTGCGTGAAGATCTGGCTCACCAACTTCCTGTCCGGGAAATCGTATTGCTGCGTCTTACGCGCTATGCAGGATTTAAGCGCGCACTCAAGGGCATATCCGGCGAGGTAATAAGCTCCCTCATGACAGGCAGCGTCAAGTAGAGTTTGTGACTCCTTGAGGCGCAACTCTGCCAGTTGTTGAAGCTCTGCCCGGTTCATGAGATTGAGCCGGCACCTCTATATCTTAAGTGAAGTTACTTGTCCATTATAATCGCTTCTCTAGGTCTAGGCTAGAAATGGAACAGATAGGAGAATTTCGCGAAGAACTCGTTGCCCAAGTCGCCGGGCAGGAGCGGTGCGCCGCGCTGGTAGTTGTAGCCCACAATGAAGGCAGAGCGCGCTGTGAAATCGTAGGCCACAATGGAATTCACATTGAAGTTGCGCGCGTTCCGGTTGCTGGAGGCCTGCGCCAGCACGCGGGTTCGAAATTTGCGAGTGAACTGGTGGTTCAGCCGGGTGATAAACAAGCGGCGATCCTGGAACGGCGTGCCGTCCAGCAAAAACTCGCGGAGAAACGTGCCGTTAAACTGCAACCGCGTGCGGT
>Ga0209108_10000480_pt1 | contig 22057 bp, 17 predicted proteins | sample Rifsed10ft1_FD_184003 | JGI IMG/M metagenome (GOLD analysis project Ga0209108, IMG submission 184003) | Soil microbial communities from Rifle, Colorado, USA - sediment 10ft 1 (version 2) | ecosystem: Environmental > Terrestrial > Deep subsurface > Rock core/Sediment | place: Rifle, Colorado...
CTTGATTCGCTCCTCTCCATCGTGCAAATGCCAAGGGGGATTCCCGTCGCCACAGTGGCCATCGGAGGGGCGGAGAATGCCGGTTTGCTTGCGGCGCAAATTCTGGCGGGCCGGTATCCGGCGATTGCAACCCGCGTGAAATTATTCCGTCAGACACAGACAGACGGGGTGCTCCAGTCTCCTGAAGCGAAGGGTCTGGTGACCAGGACGAAAGATCCCGGCCGTCCGAGTCGCCGGTCGTGAAGGCCGTAGTTATCGAGACAGGATCTGTTCTGGGCGTCCTGGGCGGCGGACAATTGGGCGCCATGTTTACCATGGCAGCATGCCGTCTCGGGTATCACGTCGCCGTCTGGGATCCAGATCCAGAGGCGCCAGCTCATCGTGTTGCCACGCATAGCTTTCCCGTTGCGTTCAACGACCCGCACGTTCTTGCGCGCTTTGCTGACCTGGTCAGCGTCGTGACTTATGAATGGGAAAATATCCCGGCGGAGCTCTGTCGAGCGTTGGAACTGCGGAAACCGGTTCGCCCGTCGAGCGCCGTCTTGAGCGTGATTCAGGATCGTCTTGAACAAAAGGGGTTTTTGGCCTCCAACGGATTTCCCGTTTCCCCCTTCGCCGGCCTGACTGCTCCCAATCAATTGGCGACGACCGTCCAACAGGTCGGGTATCCCGCCCTCTGTAAGACGGCCACAGCCGGTTATGACGGCAAGGGACAGTGGAGAATCCAGGGAGAGTCCGATGTCCGGGAGGTGGAGCGAGCCTTATCGGAATCCGCTCGCCCGGGCATGCGATGGATCGTGGAGTCCTTGGTGCCGTTTGAACGGGAGCTCTCGATTCTGGTGATCCGTGGAGCTGACGGACAAGGTTGTACCTATCCGTTGGCTGAGAATGAACATGACGAGGGGATTCTTCGAACCACCATGGTGCCGGCCCCGGGATCTTCAACTGTGGCCGAGCAAGCAGCCGCGCTTGGGCGTCAAGTAGTAGATCGTCTGGAAGGGGTCGGAGTGTTTTGTCTCGAATTGTTTCAGCTGCCCAGCGGGGAACTGCTCATTAACGAGATTGCTCCGCGGCCCCATAACTCAGGCCATTACACGCTTGATGCCTGCAGCGTGTCCCAGTTTGAGCAACAGGTTCGTACGACCAGTGGCATGCCGCTTGGTGAAGTGCGTCTGCTGAGCCCAGCCGTCATGGTGAATCTCATTGGGGACGATGCCGCAATCTTTATAAACAATGGCGCAGGCTGTCGAGCCCTGCTGGATATTCCCGGTGCGGTACTCCATCTCTACGGCAAGCGTGCGATTCGTCCCCGTCGCAAGATGGGACATGTCACGTTCCTCGGGGAGACGCTCGGTCTCGCCCTCGATCGTGCGAAGCAATTTCGTGACGGTCTGGCGAACGGTTCGCCCCTGTCTGCCTAACCTCTTTCATAAATCTGTAACGTTCCTATCCGGCATCAACCGACAGGATGCGTGAAAGGGATCGACCGTCTCTTCCGCAGCACGACCTGGCAAACCTAATCAGTGAGCCGTTTTTTGGCCACCCTGTATCGTTCTATTTTGTGACTTGCTGTAGGGAGATGGATCAAACGGTTCAGCTCCTCGGGGCATAGCTTACGGGAAAAGCATGGTTTCGCCCTCTGTGGGTATCGGTACAGGACTTGCTCCACTCCTAGTCTTCGGTTGCCCGAACAGGAGATCATATCGATGAGCAGTCTTGCCTTCCCCTCTGAGAATCATGTCGAGTTGCCTTCGGAGGATTCGTGTCACGACAGTGCGATTTCGCGTCCACGATATGTTGTGCTTCAGTCTCTGGTCGGCGTCATGTTGGCCTATCAGTTATTATCTGGAGCGGAACTGATCGTAAGCCGCCCAACGAGCGGGGTGATCGTCGGCGGGTTGGTGGCGATGGTCCTCTGCCTGTGGTACGTGCCAACCTCGATCCTACAAGCCGCGTGGTTCAGCGGGACCGTGATCGGGATCGATACGGTTCTCGTGACCGCGACCATCTATCTTTCGGGTAATGCCCGGTCGGATCTCTATCTATCGTATTTCATCCTCATGCTCATTGCCGCCTCGGTGCGCCGGCTCTCCCATGTCATTGGGTTATCTCTGTTGCTCTGCGCCGGGTATGGCTTCATCCTCTATCAAGGGGTTGTACAAACTGGTTCTTTGTCGCCCGGGCATCTGCTGGGAATACCGGTTTTGTTGGTGATGGCACTGTTCTATGGGCTTGCGCTGCAAACGATCGGGGCCGAACGGCAACAAAAAACACTATTGCTGGGGAGCATCGAGGCGCTGAAAGAGACTGAACAGGCCTTGCAAGCGTCGCGGGATCAGTTGGAGGTTCGTATCAAGGGTCTCAAGGGTGATCTCTCACGGGCGAATGAGCATGTCCGGCAGGAGAAGAAGGAACGAGAGGGCCTCGAGCAGCAATTGCATGAGGCGCAAAAAATGGAAGCGATCGGTCGGATTGCCGGGGGGATTGCCAACGAACTCGGCCATCTCGTTTCTGTGATCGGGAGGCAGACGGGCGTGGTTCTATCTCGTCTCAAGCCGGACGACCCACTCTATGGGCCGGTCGATGACATATTTCGAAGCGGGGGGCAGGCTGCAGCCGTGACCGCTCAATTGGCTGGGTTGGGTCTCCACGACAGCCACGTCCGACAGGTGCTTTCGGTCAAGGCCGTGCTGGAGGAGATTCGGGGAGTGATGAGAGGATTGCTGCCCACATCCATTGATCTAAGCGTGGTCATTGAAAATGCGCCGATGGATGTCGAGGCCGATCGTGAAGGACTCGAACAAGTCCTGCTTCATCTTGCGGTGAATGCGCGGGATGCCATGCCAAATGGTGGTCGGCTCCTGATTGAAGCGAAGCAGGCGTTCCCCGGGCATGAGAGCGGGCCGGTGCATGAAAGGGGAGGGCCTCTATCCAAGGTGCTGATTCAAGTGACCGATACCGGAAGCGGGATGAGCCTAGAAACCCAGTCCCACATGTTTGAACCGTTTTTTTCCACAAAGGAAATGAATATGGGACTCGGGCTCACCGCGGTCTATGGCATTGTGAAACAAAGTGCGGGCCAGGTCGATGTTGTCAGCCGGCCTGGTGAAGGCACGGTGGTGCGGGTGACGCTTCCCCTTGTACGGCAGGGCCGGCCGCCTGCTCCATCAATCCTGGCACACGCCTCAGCCAAAGACCAGGAAACGGTTCTGTTGGTGGAACCAAATGAAATCGACCGTAAGCTCGCGCTCTCCACGTTGTTGCGGCATCACTATCAAGTCTTGGAGGCGAGCTCCTCCGTTGAAGCGTTGCTGCTCACGCAGCAACATCCCGGAGCCATCCACGTGGCCGTGAGCGATCTCATGTTGCCGGAGATCGGTGGGCGCGACTTAGCCAGACGGTTGATGACACAACGCCCGATGATGAAGCCGCTCTTTGTCTCTGGGTATGACGACGAGGCGATGGTGTCTCATCGCCTCAACCCGCTGTATCTCTTGAGGCGTCCCTATCGACAAGCTGGGCTGGTGGAAAAAGTGCGTGAGTTGCTGGATGCGTAAGCAGCGGATGGTTTCTCTGGTTCATCTGGTTGATTTGGTTTATCTGGTCTCTCTGGTTCAACCAAATACTCAAGACAAACCAAACAAACCAAATAACGGTTTTCTTACTCGGCGGTTTTTTGAGCATCCCGCAGCCCGTCCTAGCGGTCTCTGCGGCTTGGTGCAAGGAAGGGCACGTCCGGGCGTTTGAACAGACCAATCAGTGCCATCCCAGCGACAAACCCGCCGATATGGGCGAAGAAGGCTACGCCTCCGCCTTCACTGCCGATGCTCATCCCCCCGCTCAACAGTTGCGTCACGAACCACATGCCGAGGACGAAGCCCGCTGCTACTCTCGTTGTGCCCAGGCCAGGCATGATAACCAGTACGCGGGCTCGTGGGAACAACAGTAGATAGGCACCTAAGACACCGGAAATGGCGCCGCTTGCTCCGACCATGGGAATAGTCGAGGACGGATTGGTCAGGGCGTGGCTCAAGGCGGCCAGAATTCCGCAAGCGAGGTAGAACACGACGTATTTCGCATGTCCCATGACGTCTTCGATGTTGTTCCCGAAGACCCAAAGGTACAGCATATTCCCGATGAGGTGCATCCAGCCGCCGTGGAGGAATATGCTCGTGATTAACGTCGCATAGGCGGGAATGGGCATGACCGTCTCGAGGAGGTCGGTCTGCCCGAACACGAGGGCCGGGATTGCCCCGTACTGAAAAACGAACGTGTTTCCTGGGCCGGCGGGAAGGCTTGCCTGGTAGAAAAAGACGAGGACGCAGGCCGCAATTAAGGCGATCGTGACCACCGGCGTCAGCTTGGTTGGGTTGTCGTCGTGCAGAGGGATCATGGTGCCTCACCGGGAGGGGGAGTTCGACGACGGTCGATGACCGATCGAGGGAGTGCCGGGTTCTCCGGCAAGGAGCCATCAGGTCCGAGGGAGACTGAAAACCCCGCGGCGTGCGTATGGCCTCCACCGCCGAAAGACGCGGCGATGGCCCCCACGTCGGCCCCATCCTCTCGCGAGCGCATGCTGTAATAGCGGCGCCCATCGCGATCGTGCCACATGAGGCAAAAAGGATGCTCCATGGAGAGTCGTTCGCCGATCTGACTCGTCAAGACCGCGCTGTGGACCGACGGAACGACGGCTCCGTGAAAGTCGACCAACATTGCTTGCGCCGCAAGTTTGCTCACGAGCTCGTTTTCATAACGTAGGATAGCCCGGCCTTCCTGTTCCAACTCCTTCTGCTTGAAGTGACTCCAGAGGTGGTAATCGAAAGGATAGGAGGCAACGGCTGCATTAATTTCCCGACTGGATGGGAGTGTCCAAGTCCAGAGGTCTTTGTCTTGGATATAGTCGAGGAGCCACGGCGTCGGCTGATCGTGCGCCCATTCCCAGGCCAGGACCGCTCCAGACTTCTTCATGTCGAAATACGCATAGGGAAGGCCGGCGAGGGCTTTTTCTGCGGTAATGTGATGATCGAGCACGAGGAGCGCCTGTGTCTGAGCGGCCATGGTTTCCAGCGTCTCACGGGCATAGCTGAAATCCACGATGACGACCCGTTGGTCCTGTAACCCTGTGGGAGGAGGATTCCCGTGTTTGACGGGAATGAACCGCGCCGCCGGAAACTGATTCCAGATCGCCCAGGCGGCGCCAAACCCATCGGCACAATCGGCGTGATAGAGCACGACTGTGGGGGGATCAGAGAATGGGTGTTGTATGCGGGAACCGGCCATCGTGGCGGAGCATACCATGATGCTCCGCCGAGACTAAAGCGTCTTTATGCGGAGCGATCAGAGGGTGTTGAGATGGTCGATCAGCTGACGCAGCCGGCTCGCGCTCCGGCGGTTGGAGGTGAAGGTCAACCGAGGTAAGTCTCTGAGATCCGGCTCGTCGAGCTCTTCGGGGAGTGGCCCGCGTAGTTCAAAGGTGCCCTCAGACAATAGATCGCCAAATGTGCCATGGAGGCCGGCTACCTGTTCGGGGGAGATGCTCGATTTCAGCCGCATGGCCAAGAGCCGACCCACATATCGAATAGAATGGAATCGGCGGTAAAAACTCCTGATCTCGTCGATCGCGTCGTCTACGGACGTGGTGATTTTGAATAGGCTGAGATCTTCAGGGTTGATCAGCTTCCGGGCCAAGAGTTGGCGTGTGACGAAGGCGTACCACGCGTCCCAATAGTCGCAACCGGGAGCCTGAAGGCACACGATCGGCTGGGGATCGCTCTTGCCGGTTTGGGCGAGGGTCAAAATTTCAAAACCTTCATCATGCGTTCCGAAGCCGCCCGGGAACAATGCAATGGCGTTGGCCTCTTTCTGAAAGATGAGTTTGCGGGTGAAGAAGTATTTGAACGTGACGAGCTTGGGGTCATCGGCGATCGTGGTATTCGGGCCTTGTTCGAAGGGCAGCATAATATTGACCCCGAAGCTGTTCTCGCGTCCGGCGCCCTCCTGGCACGCGCGCATGATCCCGTCGGCTCCCCCGGTAATGACCATGAACCCTTCTTCGACGATTTGACGGGAAAACTGGAAGGCCATCTGGTAGTTCGGATCATCCGCGGCAGTGCGGGCCGAACCGAAGATGCTGATCTTGTGCCGATTGCGATAGTCATGAAAGACGCGGAAGGCGTGACGCAGTTCTTTGACGGCGCGGTTGACGATTTTGAGGTCCAGGATGTCCAGATGAGAGTCGTGGAGCCGAAGCGTTCCGGCCAGGAGTTCCTTCATGATCGCGGCTTGCAGATCGTCTTCCGGACTGTCGAGCAGGAGGCGAATTTGGCTGAGCAGCTCCTCGTTCGAGGGGAGGGGCCGGGAACGGGTCTGGGAGGTCTTCATTTGGTTGTCCATATGCGGATTTGGTTTCTATCCTAAGGAGACAAAATTCTATCAGCTGATCGCCTGTTGGTCAAAAGAACGGAGCAAACGGAACATATGTGTGAGGCTAGGAGCGATTGGGTGAGGGAAGCATAGTTTGAAGCGCCCAGGCCCTGATACGCGCGAGATCGGTCGATGAGAGGTCAGTGAACTGAATATCGACATGCCAGGTGCGGCTCCCGCTTGATGGCTCACCGGGCTCTGCCCCCGGAACTCCGCTGGTCAGGACTGTTCCACGAATGGTTAAGGGGGTGTTTTGACCGGAAATGGAAAACGCCAGTACGACATTCGTTCCTGTCAGGATCTTCACGGTTGACTCGACCAACGCTCCGACATGGCTCAGCTGGGTAATCATGGCGTTAAAGTTGAGCCCCTGCGACGAGGCTCGTCCGACCACACTCACGACGACGGGGATCTTCGTGCCACGTCGGGGCGGCGTGAGCATCAGGTCTTGTGCTGTGAGCACGCCAACTGGTTGATTTTGTTTGGTGACAATTAAGAGCGAAGCACCTGTAGCTATCATGAGTGTCGAGGCCTCTGTCAAGGCCTCATCGTATTCGATGAACTGAACCGGGCGTGTCATGATCGTGCGGACTTCGATATCGTGCGGTTCGAGCCCCTGAGCGACGACTTTCTTCACAATGTCGGACGGCGTCATGAGGCCGAACCGCGTGTCGGTATCCTTCACGAGCAAGCAGGGCGCCTGTTCCCGTTCGAGCAGCAGTGCCGCTTCGCTGACAGATATGTCTCCCGGAACTTGCACGACCCCTGGTGTCATCATATGGGCAACCATAGTGTGTATGAGAGGTGTTGTCTTGACGGGCTTGCCATCGTCGTTCGGCATGGGCTCGAAACCTTCCCCGATTCGCGCCTGCACGACTCGTGAGGGTTCCGCCTCCAGCGACGTACGCCAAGTATAGCAGACGGGTCCCCCTGGTCAGTGACTGGGGCTTCCCTTGTCAAACAAGGGGTTCGGCGAATAGACTAGGCCAATTACTAGAGCAGCACAAGGGGTATCGATGGTTGATCCCGATTTGGTTCAACAGGACTTTCAGCATCGCCTCAGGGAAATTCCCCCACAGGGAATGGGGCTGTCAGTTGACGTCTATTCTCCCAATTTGCTTGAGCTGGTGAACAAGCTCAGGGAGCAAGGACTCCGTCCGGGCTATCTTGAAGTTTTTAAGGCGACGACGACCGCACTGACAACGGTTCGACAGGCTGTGCCGGATATACCGCTCGCGTATCATGGAGAAGGCCTGTGGATTACCCAGCCGGACGTTCAAGAGTCTCCGTTCTTTCAGCAGGATGTCGGCGAGATGGTCACGCAACTCAACAGTATACAGAGTTTCTGGCTGAATCATGAATGTGCGATGAAGCAGATGGCGGGCTACTCGTTTGGCACGTATCTCCCCCCTTTATATACGTCGATGAGTGCAGAGGTGGTAGCCGAAAATATCGCGACGGTTCAGCAGGCAATGGATCGGCAGTGTGGTCGGCCAGACGGGGCGGCGCCGCTCTTTCTCTTGGAGATGCCGCCGCTCACATATTTCGCCGCCGGGACGATGGCGATTCCCCATTTTTTTCGGCTCGTCGCAGCGTTGGTACCCTGCGGTCTCGTGCTGGACATCGGACACCTCTGGACGGTCTATCGCTATACCGCCGCCTGTCGACGGATGTCCCTTGAGCAATTCGTCAAGGAGTTCCTCGACGAATTTCCTTTGGAGCGTGTCGTCGAAATTCACGTGGCGGGGTTGGCCTGCCATGAGTCGGTTGATGGGGCTGAGCGGGGAGAGATGCTTCCTGCCTGGATCGATGCCCATGCTGCGCCGATTCCATCGATCCTCTTCACCATGCTCGAACAGGTTCTGGTCCATCCGAACCTCGTGAGCCTCAGGGCAGTGGCGCTCGAAGTGGACACCAAGCCGATCGACACGATTGTGGAGGAGTATGCAGAGGCCGTTCGGCGTTTCTCCCTTCTCGTTCAGCAAACGATGGTCAGAGGAATGGCCCCTGCACGGTCGATGGATCTGACTCGTCCTCCCCTCGCGGTCCAGGAGCCGATGTGCCAGTCTGATCGACAGCAGTTGCGCGACGAGTATACGCGCTATGCGCAAATCATCTCGGGACAAGCCCCCATTGCAGGCCCGGAGTGGCAGGAAGTGGCCGCGGAAGAGACCGGTTTAACACGGTACCGCATGTTCTATGTGCCGCACGAGATTCTCCATTGGGGAGGAGACCTTGCAGAGATGTTTCCGCAGACCTGCCTGGCTTTATTGGAGCGGGGCATCTGCCTGACAGAGTTCGTGGTCTTCTGGTTTCGGTTGCCACGACCGATCACGCAGTCGTATGATTTCTTCCTCCTCAAGATCGAACGGTTTCTTGAGTTCGTCACGGAGCGCGCGCCGGATGCACGTGTCTGCGTACAACAGGAATGCGACATGTTGCGTCTGGCCTATGCTCAGGCGAATGAAGTAGTGGAACCTGTGATGGAGATGGAGCGAATCCGATGAGTTTCTGGCAGTCACTCACCAGACCGATCATCGGCATGGCACCGATGGATGGGGTTACCGATGCGACGTTCCGCCATACCGTGGCCATGCACGGGAAGCCGGACGTCTCCTTTACGGAGTTCACGCATGTGCACGACGTCTGCCGGGGACCGGAGTTCCTGTTGGACTCCCTCATCTATCACGAGGCTGAACGACCGATTGTTGCGCAACTCTATGGAAAAGAGCCGGACCTCTTCTATCAGGCTGCCCAGGCCGTGTGTGAGCTGGGATTTGACGGATTGGATATCAACATGGGTTGTCCCTCGCGGAGTGTGGCCTCGTCTGGCTCGGGAGCGGGACTGATCCGAACGCCGGATGTGGCTCAGGCCATTATGCAAGCCGCTCGGCAGGGGATCGCAGATTGGGCGGCCGGTCAGACCCTTGAGGGAGCGGGTCTCAAGCCTGGCAGAGTGGCGGCGATCTGGCGGATGAACGAGCAACGCCAGGACGCCCGTCCGCTCGTCCGACACACGATCCCCCTGTCCGTCAAGACACGCCTCGGCTACGACGTGGTGGTCATCGACCGTTGGATCGAACACCTTCTCATGGAACAGCCGGCAGTGATTTCTCTGCATGGCCGCACGTTACAGCAAATGTATCGAGGGGAAGCGGATTGGAATGCCATCGCTCGGGCGGCGGAGATCGTGCGGGGGAGCGGGACCTTATTGTTTGGCAATGGTGACGTGCTCAGTTCCTACGACATCGTCCGTCGCGTGCGGGACACCGGAGTCGATGGCGTGTTAGTCGGACGAGCCGCGCTCGGAGCCCCGTGGTTCTTTCGGCAGAAAGAAGCGACGCGGCTCGTGCTGCAGCAACATCTGCTTGAAGAGGGGCTCGAACCATGGGTGCCGCCACTCGATGTTCGCTTCGAGATGTTGCTCGATCATGCCAGACGGTTTGAGGCGGCCTGTGGGCAAGGCCAGTTTAAGCGGATGCGCAAACATCTGGGATGGTACTGCAAAGGGTTTCCTTATGCCGCATCGCTCCGAGCCGATATGTTCCGAGTCTCGTCGGTCGCCGGCCTGGAGCAGGTGCTCGCCGATTTTCGCATGCACAGCACGAGTCTCCCCGAGGTCTCTGACCAGATCCTGCTCGAACCCCTTGCCTCCCCTGAACCCTCTCCGGCGTTGTAGTAGGATGCTGAAAAAGTCTGCCAGCACGGAGAAGGTTGATGTTAAGGCTGAGGCCAAGGCTGAGATGAAGAAAGTCAGATCTTCGCTCAACCTTGACCTCGACCGCAGCCTAGTTCACTCGCTGCGGAGCAGCGAAGTACTGGCCTGCCCAAATAGTTTTTCCACAGTCTGCTAGATGGCACTCATTCTGGCTTCCACCTCTCCGCGCCGTCACGAGTTGCTTGCCTTGTTGGGCATCCCATTCGACGTCAAAAGCCCGTCCTTCGAAGAGCGGCTGGTGTCTGGCCGCCCGGCGATCGAGCAGGTGCAGGGATTCGCGCGAGGAAAAGCTCAGTCTGTGGCGAGGCAAGAGCCGGAGGCGATCGTGCTGGGGAGCGACACGGTGATTGAGTTGGATCATGACGTGATCGGGAAACCAGCCGATCTGATGGAGGCCCGTGCGATGCTTCGGCGGCTGGCAGGCCGTGTTCATCACGTACGCACGGCGGTCGCGCTCGTCTGTTCAACTCGTGCGATAGACGTCGTCGCCCTGTCCACGGCCGTCGTTCGGATGAAGCCGTTCGATGAACGAGCGCATGAACGTTACCTCGCGACGGGAGAAAGTCTCGGCAAGGCCGGTGCGTACTCGATCCAAGGGGAAGGCGGCGACCTGGTCGATTCCATTGACGGAGATTTCCCGACGGTGGTCGGCCTGCCGCTCCGCCTGGTCGCTCAGCTGCTTACGCAAGCCGATGTGAGAGTGCCGGTCGATCTCGATGAACTCTATGCCACCAAGCCCTATGCCAACTGGGCCCGTTTCCCTGGCTGATTGCAAAGAGGTAGGGGATTCCGTACAATGTGGCCCCATCGTTCGCTGGTTTGTTTGGTCTGTCTGGTTTTTTGGTTGAACGAAACTAACCAGATGAACCAAATCAACCAGATAAACAAAACAAACCAGATCAACCAGATAACCAGACAGACCGGGCTTGGCCCAGACATGCGGGCTATCTACGTTCTGGCGTGTCTACATAGTTTTTCCACAGCCTGTTAGGGAAGGAGTGATGAGTGTGCGATGCCTGACATCAGTGGCGCGAGTTGGTGGCGTCGCCACCTGTGCGGTCGTGGGCCTGTTGACGGTCGTCGGTCTCCAGCCAGTCTTGGCGATCGATGTGAAGCTATCAGTGGAAGAGGCGAAGAAGGCTTTGGAAGATGGGCGGGCGCCGATGGAGAAGGCCAACACCCCGGAGGACGTCAAGAAGGTCCTTCAGCAAGCCTCCATGGTCACGCGGGTGGGAGCCGACCCAGAGAAGGATTCCTGCGGAGCCAGCGCCATCCTCCGGACCAAGCGCTATCGACTTGAAGCCTTTGGCCGGCAGGAAGCGGCGGAGTCAAAAAAAAGAAAAACGGATGTGCGCATGCCAGACGAGTTCATCAAGAAAGTCGTGGACATGCCCAATATGGAGATTGAAGTTCAGCTGTGTGGCGATGACGAATACTTTGCAGAGGGTGCCTTGATCGAGTTGCAACAGGGTTCCAAGAGGATCAAGCCCATCGACATCGGAAAATCCGAGCGTGGCCGCAAGAATGAAGGAAGCGGGGCGACCTACCGGTCGCGTTTTACCGCACTGTTTGCATATGAAACATTTGATCCCGCTGCGGCGTCCGTTTTCGTCGTGAATCTTCAGGACGGGAAAGAGGCGAGAATCGCTGCTGACCTCTCCAAGATCAAGTAGGCACATTTCTTCGATCCCGTCCCGTGCCAATCTGCGGCAATGATTCTTGTTATCTGGCGAGCGGTTGCCCGTGGCTGCTCCAAGTCAGGGACCCATGCACGTCTCTAACGAGATCACCTCCTGGATTGTTTAGTTGCATGAGACTCACCAGATGGACCAGATAGACCAGATAACCAGACAGACCGGGCTTGTCCAAGACGTGCGGGCTATCGAAGTTCTGCTGTGCAGAAATGGTTTTCCCCCGTACCCGCTAGTCGTCAAGTAAACCCCCAGGGCTTCTGACGAACACTGAGTGGTCATGAACCGCTCGCACTTACGTGCGGCTTATGGCTTTGCGTCCACTGACGCTGAAACTGCTCGTACGACACGGATAGCTTCTGTTGCATTGCCGTCTCAAGAGACTGTCCGGTCATGAGCGCGTGCATCAGCTGGCGAACGGTGAACATGCTATACCGATCGATGAGGTGCTGAGTGGCAGCATTTGCCGTGAGATATGCGGTCGGTAGTGACGCGGAGGGAAGCAACGAAGGTGCCCATCTGATAAATCAGTGAGTTGCGAATTCAGCAGTCCAGAACTTTATCCTTGCCAACAGTGGTCCCGCCTTTGCACATCTATGCCTGTTAGTTGGCTGAAATCCCAATGATGAGGGAATATTGGGGCATTCCTCCTCAAGAGGGAGGTTTGTCTGTGGCCTTTCGCGCCAGAGCAGCCTTGACCCGTTCTAGGCAAAGGACTAGCCTCTCGTTTGTGGTCTGTCTGGTTCATCTGGTTAGTTTTGTCCAACCAAAAAACCAGACAAACCAGACAAACCAGTTTAGAGAAGGAGTACGACATGACCGAAGAGTGGGGCGCGATTCTCGTCGTCGATGACGATGCGGAAATGCGGGAGCTTGTCCACGATGTGCTCAAGGACCGCGGGCATCAGATCACGACGGCAGGGAATGGGCAAGAGGCCTTGAAGCTGTTGGCCGAGCAAGACCATGCCGTCGTGTTGACGGATTTGCGGATGAAAGGGATGCCGGGGACGGAGTTGTTGGCGGAGATCAGGCGTCTGTATCCGGACATCGGGGTCATTCTCATGACCGCCTTTGGGTCGGTGGATAATGCGGTCGAGGCCATGAAGAAGGGCGCCAGCGACTACTTGACCAAGCCGGTGAAAAACGATGAGTTGGTTCGCGTGGTGGAACGATCCATTCGCGAAGCGGCGCTACGGCGTGAGGTAAACCGGCTCCGGCGCGAGGTCCATAAGGAGTACAGCTTTCATCAGATCATCGGCAAGAGCAAACCGATGCAGGAGATATTCGATCTGATCCGGCGCGTGGCCGACAGCCCGACGAATCTGTTGATCACCGGCGAGAGCGGGACCGGCAAGGAGTTGGTGGCCAAGGCGATCCATTACAATAGCGATCGTCAGGATGCTCCGTTTATCCCCGTCAACTGTGCTGCTATCCCTGAACAGCTGCTCGAAAGCGAGCTATTCGGCCATATGCGAGGCGCCTTCACGGATGCAAAGATGGATAAACGGGGCCTCTTTGAAGAGGCCCAGAAGGGTACATTGCTCCTCGACGAGATCAGCGAACTGCCATTGATGCTGCAGGCGAAACTGTTGCGGGCGATTCAGGAAAAAGAAATCAGGCGTGTCGGCGCGACGAAACCGATTTCGGTGGATGTGCGTATCATTGCGGCGACGAATTTGAACCTGACGGATGAGGTCAAGGCCAAACGGTTCCGGGAGGATTTGTACTACCGGCTCAACGTGATCGAGTTGCGCCTCCCCCCCCTGCGTGAGCGCCGCGAAGATATTCCGTTGCTCGTGAACTCGTTCATGAAGAAGTGTGCGGAGTCTCGCGGGAAGCAGATACAGGGCGTGAGCGAATCCGCGCTGGCGATGCTGGTGGATTATGCCTGGCCGGGCAATGTGCGCGAATTGGAAAATGTGATTGAGCGGGCCGTCACGCTCAGCCGGAGCGAAATGATTGTTCCGGGAGATCTCCCGATGACGATTCAGGGCGCCCGTGGTGATCGGCGCGTGCTCGACGATGCGGCTGAACGAACCCTGCCGCTGGATGAAGTGGAGAAGGAATATATCCTCAAGATCCTCGAGAAGACCGGCGGCAACAAGTACCAGGCGGCCCACATGCTCGGGATCGATCGCAAGACGCTCTATCGGAAACTGGGCGAGATCGAAGGAAAGACGCCTGCGTGAGCCCAGATTTGTTTGACAGCGAACAACAGTTTCGTCTCATTGTGGAGGCTGCTCCCAATGGCATGCTGCTCGTTGACGAAAGTGGGACGATTGTGATGGTGAATGCCTCCGCGCTCCACCTATTCGGTTACAAGAGGGGAGAGTTACTGGGCAAGTCGGTCGAGATGCTCATCCCCGGGCCCTCTCGATCTGCTCACCAGCATCACCGTGCCGGGTTCATAAAGGCTCCCCAGATACGATCGATGGGGGAAGGGCGCGAGTTGTTTGGCTTGCGGAAGGACGGGAGTGAGTTTGCTGTTGAAATCGGACTCACGCCTATTCAGATGATCGAGGGGCCTGGGGTAGTGGCGTCGATCGTAGATATTTCCGAGCGCAAACGTCTGGAGATGCAACTCCGACGGACTGAGCGGTTGGCGGAGTTGGGCACACTGGCCTCCGGTATGGCGCATGAAATCGGTACGCCGATGAACGTGATCCTCGGGCGTGCGGAATATCTGCTCCAACGCGCCGCCGATGAAGGGATGAAGAAGGGCCTTGCCACGATCATCACGCAGGTCGAGCGAATCACCAAGGTGATGAACCAACTCCTTACCTTTGCCAGGAGGAGGATGCCGGAGTGGCGCGCAGTCGATTTCGGTGAGCTCCTGGACGATAGCCTGGAGATGTTCCAGGAACGGATCGCCCAAGGTCGCATCACGGTTGAAAAAACGATTGAACCATCAATGCCTCTAGTCCGTGCCGATCGGGACCAGCTCATCCAAGTGCTCATCAATCTTCTGATGAATAGCATCCATGCCATGCCGGAGGGAGGGCAGCTCAGGCTGAGCCTCGATCAAGAGAATAGTCACGCGCGCCTCGGGGTGTCCGATACCGGCCACGGGATGTCGGAAGAGATCCGCTCGAAGGTATTCGAGCCCTTTTTCACGACGAAAGATTTTGGGAAGGGAACCGGTCTAGGCCTCACGGTCGTGAAAGGTATCATCGAGGAACATGGCGGGACCATCGCTGTGGAGAGTGCCATCGACAAGGGCACGACGGTTTGGGTCCGACTCCCTCTTGACGGAGCCCAGCCGAAAGCGTGAGGCGTGAAATGCGAGAAACGACTTCCAGATAGACCAGATGAACCAGATCAGCCTTTCTTCATCTCAGCCTTAACCTCAGCTTCAACCTTCCGATAATGCGGTCTGACGTTTCTGTCGCAATCTGCAACAGGAGCGGAGTGACTTCTGTCGCAATTTTCATCAGGCCTTAGTGCATTTCCGTCCCCAGTCCCGCTCATTGCGAGGAAATCTCAAGCAAGTTTGCGCAGTTCTGGAATCCATCACTTCCCGCCAGCGGGAGGGGCCGGCTTGCACGGGTTGTGCATTGTGTCCCACCAGGGAGTGGTGAAGAGGGCAGGATGTAGAGGGGGTAAGGGATGACACAGGAGAGGAAGCAGGCGGTGGTGCTTATCGCAGAAGATGACCATGAGATGCGGAGTCTCCTCTGCGATGAGCTGTACGATCTGGGGTTGTCCATCCGAGAAGCGGCTGATGGGGACGAGGCCCTGCGGTCCGTGCTTGAGGCTCGCCCATCACTGATCCTCACGGACCTTCGGATGCCGGCCGGGGGATTGGACTACATCGCCAGGCTCCGGACGTTTGCTCCTGGTGTGCCGCTGGTGCTGATCACCTCATTTGGAGATCCTCAGACGAAAGCCGATGCGTTGGCCATCGGCGTCGAGGCGTACTTCGATAAGCCGGTTCGCATCAGCGAGCTTAAAGGAGCAGTGCTGCGTCTCTTAGGCCCGGCATTGGATGGGAAAATCGACTAAAAGCTTGTATGTTTGTGACGCATTAGCCTGTGAGAGGTATGAGATGGCCGGATCTCAAAAAGACCGTACGACTGTTCCCGCCCCCACCGACCCCATCCTCGCAGCTCGACTGGAAGCCATCAAGCAGTTAGCCAGTGGGGTTTCCGAGCGAGTGGCGGTCATGGACCGCGATTTCAACGTGATCTACGCGAATGAATCCGCATGGTCTGAGGAAGCATTCCAATTGTCTGACCATCAGGCGAAGTGCTATGAGGCCTTTGCTCACCGGCACGATCCCTGTGGCACCTGTCCTGCGACGAAGATGTATGAATCGCCCGAGGTCCAGTCCGTGGCCTGTTCCTCGGGAGGGGACGGCACGGCCTGTGGGATGCATCAGGCGTTTCCGCTTGTCTCGAGCAGTGGTGAGGTCGAGTCTGTGCTGGTGTTGTTCAAGGCGCCGCCGAAGCCTGCGAAGCAGACGAGCGGTGAGCGCATGGAGGCGAAATACGAATCGAAGCTGGGTGAGCTGATCGGTTCGAGCGCGCCGATGCGAGAAGTCCTCGACATGATCCGGCTCGTGGCAGACAGTTCCGCGACCGTGCTGATTCACGGGGAGAGCGGCACCGGCAAGGAACTAGTGGCCAAAACGATTCACCGCACCAGCTATCGGCGGGAAAAACCGTTCGTCGTAGTCGATTGCGGTTCGCTGCCTGAAACGCTGTTGGAGAGTGAGTTGTTCGGCCATGTGAAGGGCGCGTTCACCGGCGCGCATGCCTCCAAACGTGGACTTTTCGAGGAGGCAGATGGCGGGACGATCTTCCTCGACGAGATTGCCGACACGACCCCGACGTTTCAGGCCAAGTTGCTGCGGGTGCTTCAGGAGGGGGAGATTAAACGGGTCGGAGGGACCCAACCGATCAAGATCGACGTGCGGATCATTTCAGCGACGAACAAGGACCTCGTCGATCTCGTCAAGGCCAAGGCGTTTCGGCAAGACTTGTACTACCGGCTCGCGGTGTTGCCATTGTCTCTTCCTCCGCTCCGTGACCGGCAGGAAGACATCCCGCTCCTGGTGCAGCACTTCATCGCGGCCTCCTGTAAGCGCCACAGGCAGCCGGTCCGGCAGGTGTCGCCGGATGCGATGCAGGCGCTCACCCAGGCCTCATGGCCGGGCAATGTGCGAGAGTTGCAACACTACCTTGAACGAGTGGTCGTCACCACCACCAGTCCCGAGCTCAGCTGCCAAGACATCGTGGCGATGGGATCGGAAGAGGCAGAGCACGATCTCCGTACCGTTGTGCGTGGGGCCACTCGCCAGGCGGAACGTGCGCGGATTCTTCAGGCACTCCAGCAAACAGGAAGCAATCGTGCAAAAGCTGCCAAGCTCCTCAAGATCAGCCGGGCGAGCCTCTATAACAAGCTGCGGGATTACAACATTCGTGAAGCCTGAGGCATGCAGGAGAAGCGTAGATTCAACATCCTCGTGCGAGTATCGAGATTCAGATGATGTGGAGGAAGTTTGGTGCATCATGCCACAGACTGCCGGCTGGTCGACGGGGTGTTTTACTACAAAACTTTAGTCCTGCTGTTCAGTTCTTTCAGATTTTCCCTCCCGGCTTGTGCCTCGACCTCATCAAGAATCAATGAGTTATTGAAATGGCCTCTGCGGTACCGGCTTGTCGATCCGACTGGCATGGCTGTTGCTGTCGTTAGAGCTTGGGTTGATCGGAGGCCACAACCGGAGGTGAGGTCGTGGGAGAAAGATCTCTGTTATCCGATCAAGTGATACAGTGCGTGCAAAGGTCACGTGCCATGAGGATCGAGGATCTGGCCTGGGCCTATCCTGACCATACGTGGAGTGAGATTCTTGCGGTCGTCAAACAGCTGAGCCTGTCGAAGCAGATCAGCCTCGTGTGCCGCAGGCACGGGGGGTTGGTCGTAATGCCACCGATCTTCAGGCCTCAGGTTCTGGAGTGTCCACTTCCCGCGATGCCCGCTGGCATGTAACCATCAGCCAGGTCGGCGGCAATCTAGCAAGGCTGCGAAGCTCCTCAAGATCAGCCGGGTGAGCTTCTATAGTAGGCTGTGTTAGCATGACACTTTCCAACAGGATGCTGAAGTCCGCCAGCATAAGGAGACCGTTGTCTGGTCTATGTGGTTTGTCTGGTTTTTTGGTTGAACGAAACTAATCAGATAAACCAAATCATCCAGATAAACAAAACAAACCAGATAGACCAGGGGTAGACCAGATGAACCCTCGCCCGTCTCGCCCGCTAGTACTCTTCCAGCTGACACCTTGGCCCAACAATCCTCTAACAGGCTGCTGAAAAAGTCCGCCTCTTCATTTAGGGTTTGTCTGGTTCATCTGGTTTATCTCGTTCGTTTGGTTGAACCAGACTAACCGGATACACCAGAGAGACCAGATGAACCAGATGGACCAGATCAACCAGCCGCTCCCCACGCTTCATTTTCTTGTTCAGGGCCCTGATGTCTGCCCATTTCTGCCCCATATTCCGATAGTAACCGTCCAAGAAAATAGACAGTCTATCTGATTGAAATTACATCACTTGCCATTTCAGCCGGCGCATGACTGTCTAGGCTTGTGGAAGTTTGACCGATGCGCGCTTGTCAGGTCCACACGTCGTCAACTGCGAATCGTGAGGACTGGCGCGGCGTAGCTAGCGTATTCCTGCCGGTGTCTGCACCGAGGCACGCAAGTTGCGCATACGTAGTGCTGCTGGTGGAGGTCTGGGTGATTTTGGACCGGCCTCCGAATGACCCTCTCCTCCGTAAGGAGGAAGCCTTCACCAGCACTTAAGGCCAAGAGATGCGAAGCGGAGTTCGCTATTCGCGCGTGATGCGCGAGACTGGCGAGAAAAGCGAGACTGGTCGGAATTGTCATCTGTGCGAGTCGCGCCTGTCGTGCACGTCTCGCCTGTCTCGCTCACGATTTACGAGAGACGAGTAGTGAAGCAACCACCCACCTGGTGAGGCGGGCAAAACAGGGGAGGCCGATTATGAGGGGTTATGTGTTTCAACCAACGTGTAGGCGGCGTCGTACGGGGTTGGCGCTGATGCTGCAGAGTGTCCTGCTGGCCACCAGTCTGGTGGCTACACCATGGCTGTTTGCGGCGGGAACAGTAGAGGAGTCCCATCAAGGGCACGCCTCTCCAGTCGCGATGCCTGGATGGACCCAGCAATTGAAGGGGCAGACCATCCTCGAGGATACGATTGAGGGTCGGCCTGACCGTTCGGGGAATATGGAGAGGCAACACCATCGTTTGATGGAGAAGCTCGAACAGCAGGCGCAGAAAGATGCAAAGGCACAGCAGACGTCCGGGGCGTTCAACGAGATGTCGATGATGCACCAGTACATGGGCCAGGATGGCAGCAGCTTCCTGCTCATGTCGGATGCGTCCAAAGGCGAGCCGGTGATGGCGTCGGGCGGGAAGTGTCCTGCCGGTGTGCCGACCAAGCAGTTCGACGTGTCGATGATCAACATCGAGATCACGTTGAACCGTTGGCTCGATTTCTACCCCGGCTACATGTACGTGCTGACCGACAATATCGACAACGTCCGTGCCGAGGAAGAAAAGAACAAAATGGCGCGTGACAAAGAGGGCTTCGATCCTGGCGCCGTCTCTACCGGCTTGCAAGGCGACTATATCCAGCCCCTGGTCCTGCGTGCCAACCAGGGTGACTGCGTCAAGCTGACGCTCCGCAACCAGATGGAGAGCGAGGATGGCAGTCTGTTCATCAGCGCCTCCAGCATGATCGTGAGCGCGACCGGCAAACCGGCCCTGACAACGAATCCTGAGTCCATCGTGGCTCCTGGCAAGGCGCAGGAGTTTGAGTGGTACATCCACCCGCAGATGCAAGAGGGCGTTCGGCAGTTCCATTCCTATAGCCATGACCGGGAGTTGACCGTGATGGGTCTCTTCGGCGCCTTTATCGTGGAACCGAAGGGATCGAAGTATCTCGATGCGTTGGGTACCGGGACGGCGCCTGAGACGAAGAGTGGCTGGCAGGTGATGATCGATAACGGGTCGGGACCGGACTTCCGCGAGTTCGTGATCTTCTATCACGAAGTCGGGGATGAAGCCTTCCGTCCGTTGAATAAGAAGGGCGACTTCCTCCCGCAGCGCGATCCGTTGACTGATGCCTATCGTCCGGGCGGTCGCGCGATCAACTACCGCAGCGAGCCGTTCGGCATCGACGAAATGCACTTGCAGCACGAGTATTTCGGGTTTGAGGACGAGTCGTTGGCCTACAGTGCCTATACATTCGGCGATACTCCGACGACGATTCCTCGCGGGTATCTCGGCGAACCGGTCAAGTGGCGGTTGGTGCATGGTGGATCGGAAGTGTTCCACTCCCACCATCCGCACAGCGGATCGATCCGTTGGCAGCGCAGCCCGCGCGCCGATCAACAGGAACATTGGTATTTGGGGCAGGACGGGCCGGTGAAGTATCCGGTTGTCCGGACGAAGTCCGATCGCGTGGACGTGGAAGTGATCGGTCCGTCAGAAGCCTTGGACCTCGAGCCGGAATGCGGTGGCGGTGGGTGCCAGCATCTGGCCGGTGAATTCCTCTTCCATTGCCATGTCGCGCACCATTACGTGGCTGGCATGTGGGGCTATGGCCGGTTCTACAACACGTTGCAAGTCGGTGCCGCCCACACTGACACGATGCCGGATATGCGTGAGTTGCCGGATCGGCAGGGCCGGATGAAGCTCGGCGTCTCTTCCAACAAGCTGATCGGCAAGACCGTCGATTGGTTCGGGAAGACGTTCAAGATTGTCGATAACAGCCAGAAGACCAAGTGGAAGTCTGATCCCGTCATTGTGAACATCAAGGACTGGGTGGAGATGTGGGTGCCGGCGCAGGGTCAGCCCGGCCACACGAACGATGAGAAGGGCCAGATCATGGCCTACGACTCAACCGTGTGGGACTGGAAGTGGGATGGCAACATTGCGAGGGGCGAGCGGGAAAGTACCGCGCAGAATCCGAAGTACCTATGGGCAGCCAAGTGGGATGATAGCACCAGGCCTGCGATCCTCTTCGACCCGACCACGGGCAGGATGTCCTGGCCGCTTTTCAAACCGCACTTCGGCAAGCGGGTCCCGTTCTCGGCGAACCATAACGGCGCTCCCTGGCTGGAACCGATTCACCAGGGCGAAAACGGTGAACGGACCTCCGAGCCGGCCAAGCCGGGCGAGCAGGGACGGTGGAGTCTCTGCCCTGACAACGCCAATCAGAAGTTCTACAACATCCACTTTGTCCGCATGCCGATTACCCTGGCGAAGGCGCAGGGGAAAGAGCCGGCCATGGTCGACAAGGACGGCTTGATCTACGTACTGCATGAAGAAGAACGGTTAACCAGGGCCAACGACGACCTCAAGCTGCCGGCGGTCATCCGCGCCAACGTGTACGACTGCGTGGATGTATTGTTGACGAGCGAGTGGGACGACGACGATTACACGAATTTCCAGTCGTCCAAGATCAACATCCATCCCCACTTTTTCCAGTTTGACACGGGGAACTCGGATGGCGTGATCTCCGGATTCGAGTATGAAATGTCGGTCCGGCCGTTCACCATGTGGGGAAAGAAGACCCAGAGCGGACATCCACCGCATGGATTGCCGGCGCCGATGGTGGCTAAGCTGAAAGACGCCGCGAAGGCGGGTGCCTCGTCCATCAAGATTCAGATGGCGCCGGGCGCCACGGCGTTCCATGTGAACACCGAGTTGATGATCGGGATGGACTGTTTGGAGAAAGGCAACGATCCGACGGCCTCATTACCGCGAGACAAGAGCTGTCAGGAAGTGGCCCGTATCAAGGACATCAAGGGCGAGGTGGTGACATTCTTCAAACCGTTAAAGCATAACCACCCGGCGGGCGATCTCGCATCGCCGGAGTTCGTGCGCTATCGGTGGTGGGTGGATGTCGACATGGGGACCGTGTTCTGGCACGACCACGCATTCGGCGCGACGACCTGGCCGCATGGCGGGTTCGGCGTGACGATCGTGGAACCGTTCGGGTCCACCTATCACGATCCGAAGAACGGGAAGCTGGTGTACAGCGGTCCCATTGCCGATATCCATAGCAACGAGCCGATCGGAGCCGGCGTCAGCGGGAGCTTCCGTGAGTTGATGGTGTCGATCCACGACACCGTTCCGCACACGGTGAACACCATCGAGGCGGGTAACCCCCCAGGGCAGCCCATCGAAGTGGCGCTGGAAGC
>Ga0209108_10000482_pt1 | contig 22001 bp, 19 predicted proteins | sample Rifsed10ft1_FD_184003 | JGI IMG/M metagenome (GOLD analysis project Ga0209108, IMG submission 184003) | Soil microbial communities from Rifle, Colorado, USA - sediment 10ft 1 (version 2) | ecosystem: Environmental > Terrestrial > Deep subsurface > Rock core/Sediment | place: Rifle, Colorado...
TATGCGTATCGGCAGGTGGAGTTCTTCGATGCCAATCAGGTCATTTCCGTGAAACTGGGCTTCTAGGTAAATTGCTGTAAAGAGGGGTTGGGAGGCATGATTTCCCTCTACATAGTGAAGGGCTGCTCCGCCACGCAGCAAGGGGAGCAGCCCTTACTGTTTGAGTTGAGACTTTTTCTCTGATGTTGTTTGCAATGGTTGCCTGGATTTTCCCGGCGATTCATTATTGAATGGACATCGTACACGACCATTTCATAGGAGCATCAAGCATGAACAAACCAATCGGTTCTTCACGCACCTTCGTATTATTTCTGTTGTCTATCGTTCTTGGGATTTGGACAGCAAACGCTCAGAGTCAACCATCGCCCAAGATGGTTGCAGCTAATCAACTGTTTAACGCGAAGAAGTACAGCGAAGCGATAAAAGCATACACGGAAATTACCAAAGAAGAACCTAACAATACAAGGGCGTGGAGCCAATTGGGAATGTCGCACTATTCGCTTCAACAATACCGCCTCGCGATTGAATCATTTCAGAAAGAAATCGCCATTTCACCGAACCCAACGACGATGTATAACATCGCGTGCAACTATGCTCTTGATAAACAAAAAGATAAAGCGCTCGAGTGGCTTGGGAAAGCGGTTGAGAACAACCTCCCGACGTTTGTGAATCCAGCCGCCGATACCGACTTTGAAAGTTTACGCGACGAACCACGCTTCAAAGAAATTATGATAACGATTGACAAGAGGCTGCACCCATGCATGTACTCACCCGAGGCGCGTCAATTTGATTTCTGGGTTGGTGAGTGGAGTGTGGTTACTCTTCAAGGACAGCAAGGACGTCCCGCTGGTACGAGCGTCATTCAACAGATTGCGGAAGGTTGCGGCATTCTAGAAAACTGGCAAAGCGGTGGCGCAGGATTGACAGGCAAAAGCCTCAACTTTTATGACCAAAACGCTGGCAAGTGGTATCAATACTGGGTTGGACCCGGCGGTGGCGCTACACGTTATTCAGGGGTCTATAAAGACGGGGCAATGAGGTTCGAAACAGAACCGTTTCAAAACCTGAACGGCCAAACGATGCGTTTACGTCTGACCTTTTTCAATATTGATGCGAATACCGTTCGACAGTTTGCCGAGTCAACGACAGACGATGGAAAAACCTGGACGGTGAACTATGATTTCAAGTATGTAAGGAAGAAATAGTTGACAGGGGGAAGGACGATGCTCTGCTATCTTGGCCTGCTACTCATGCTGGCAACATTTTCTTCTGTTGCCCAAGTGTTGCCTGGCGACATTTTCGTCGCTAACATTTCATCCAGTACGGTAACCCATTTTGACGGCAAAACAGGAAAGTACAAGGGCGTCTTTGTTGAAAAAGGGTCTGGTGGGTTGAAAAATCCGACAGGCATCTCCTTTGGGCCGGACGGCCACTTGTACGTCGGCAGCAGCATGACGTTTCAGGTGCTGCGTTATGATGGAGACACCGGAAGGTTTATGGACGTGTTCGTGCAACTTGATTCGCTCGAGCGCCCATTTTCCGTTATTTTTGGGCCGGATAAAAATCTTTACGTCAGTTCCGGTAACGGCAACCGAGTGCTGCGGTGTAACGGCAAGACAGGAAAACTTCTTAACATAGCCGCTTCCTCACCAGACCTCAAACAACCGATTGGCTTGTCATTTGGGAAAGATGGACTGCTTTATGTTGTCAACAGTGTGGGGAAGAATATCATGCGTTTTGACCCGGCAACGGGCAAAAGTACTGGAGTGTTTGCTGCCGATAGTCTGCGATTTCCTTCCGACTGTGCATTTGGTCCTGATGGCTCCCTTTATGTCTCAGACGCTGCTCAGAGCCGCATCGTGGTGTTCGACGGAAAAACCGGGGCATTCCTAAAAATATTTGGAACTCTTCCTGATAGAGGAGCGCCGATGGGGCTTGCGTTTGCGCCGGACGGGAAATTATTCGCGGGCGATTTTGCAAAAAGCCGGTTGACACGGATTGGAAAAGACGGAGGAATGGCAGAAGTGTTATCAGTCGAGGGTCTTGCTGGACCGGAGAATATCGCGATGCGACCCCAAAGGTGAAGTTATTACTACCGTGGTCTACTATTAGTTATTTCGTTTACGCCGAAAAATAAATCAACCGTAGGAGTGACCACGAATGAACAAAAACCCAAAAGTTGATGAGTATCTTAAAAAAGTGGCGCACCCGATGAATGCTGAAATTCAAAAGGTACGTGAAATCGTTCTTAAGGTACATCCCGAAATTGAAGAAACAATTAAGTGGAACAGTCCCACTTTTATATACAAGGGGAATATGGCCTCTTTTTTCATGAATGCGAAGAAACATGTGAGCTTGATGTTTCACAAAGGGGCGTTCATCAAAGATAAAACCGGGCTACTAGAGGGCAAGGGGAAGGAGGCCCGCACGGCTAAATTTGCAAATCTTCAAGAAATAAAAAAACGAAAGGCTGATTTGGAGTCCGTAGTAAAGCAATGGATCCGAATGCAAGACGAAGAATAAATGCTTCGAGGATACCTTGGCAGAAGTCTTGTCCGTCGAGAGTCTTGTCAGACAGGAGAATGTTGCGATAAAAAGATGATTTCTGAGACAGCGTTGTCGAAAGTGACATCCATATGAAGAAACGTGCTTGTAGTATCAGAATTCTAATTCTCCTTGGACTATTTATCTCAGCTCAGCAGGTGGGAAGTGCATGCACGACCTTTTGTCTCAAGAATTCACGAGACCTCATTTTTGGTAAGAATTACGATTTCCCGATCGGTCACGGAATCGTTTTCGTTAATAAGCGCGGTGTCTCTAAAGCGGGGTTTGCATGGCATAAGGGTCAACCCTTAGCCTGGGTATCCAAATACGGCAGTATTACGTTCAATCAATTCGGACGCGATAATCCCATGGGCGGCGTCAACGAAAGAGGATTGGTTGTAGAATTGATGGAATTGAGGGAAACGCGTTATCCAGACCCCGACGAGAGACCTGCACTGGATAACTTAGAGTGGATCCAATATCAATTGGACAAATACAGCTCGGTAGAAGAAGTTCTAACCCATGTTGATCAGATTCGCATGTTGCCGGGGATTGGACTCCATTTTCTGTTAGCGGATCGTAGCGGAGCAACTGCGGGGATTGAGTTTCTCAACGGCAAGGCAGTCTATCATAATAAAGAAGGCATGCCCTTGAGTGTCATGACGAACAGCGTGTACGAAGAATCGGTGCGGCATGTTCAACAGTATGAAGGGTTTGGAGGAACGAAACCATTGCCTTTAGGTTCTTCGTCATTTGACCGGTTTGTTCGGGCGGCTGCCATGGTCAACGCATATCGCCCAGCCGACTCCAATGCGCCCATCGATTATGCATTCGCGGTTTTGGATAGTGTCCGGCAAAGGAAAGGCACAAAGTGGAGCATCGTGTACGACCTGAAGAATATGGCTGTCTATTTTCGGACGAATATCGCTTCCGAACGGAAGGAGTTTTCAATCGACTCGTTCGATTTTTCCTGTTCAAGCCCGGTAAAAATGTTCGATATCAACGACAAACGTTCTGGCAATGTTGTACAAGCCTTTACGGATTATGAGTATGAAGCAAACCGCAAACTGATACTGATGTCGTATTCAGAAACGCCATTCTTACAGGGTGTCTCGCTCGACGTACTGGAATCTTTGGCTAAGCATCCTGAATTCAGTATGTGCCATACGGTACAAGATTGAAGGTTATGGAAGTGTGAGGAAAATTTGACATTGAGAAAAAAAAGAAAGTCGGGTCTTGTTATATAAAAGTACTGATCATGGGCCGCCACTTTTTGCCTTTGGCTTGAAGTGTGAAGAGACCATCGTAGAGTGGTTTCATGCGCGTTTCGAGATGAGATAAAATATCCTGTGAAGTCAACGACGCGTTGAAACCTGCCCCTGTTTTCCAAGAACGAAGCGTAGAGTTTTTTGCGCGGGAGCTCGCCCGCAATAAAAAAAATGCCAGTGAATGCCAGTTGCATATTCAGTGGGAAGTCCCCCAATGCATTCCCTTAATCATTATAAACAAAAAGGATGGAGAACATGAAAAATTCCAAAGCTGTGGGAATCATACTTGTGGTGATCTCTTCTGTAGTTTCGCAAGCGCAAATCAAACAGGGCGTTTATTCGGCGTCTGGAGCAATCAGTTACTCATCCAGCAAGTCCGAAGCCCCAGGGACACAATCCGAGAGCATGGCGCTCTCGCTTTCCCCAGGCATTTCCTATTTCGTGTTCGACAATATTGAAATCTCATTTACACCGTCGTACTCGAAATCGACGAATGAATCAGAAACCTTTGCACCGGTGTCAATCCGTTTTGATAGGACAGCGATATCGTTGGGGGCAGGCCTTGGCGTGCGGTACTACGTTGATCGAGATGCTATCGCCCCGTTTCTCGGCGTTGCAACTGGACTCTCGTGGTCGAAATCCTCTGGAACGGCCTTGGGTTCATTCTCTCCTCCCTTTAAGTTTTACGCAATCGAAGCGGGTCTGGATTATTTTCTTAGTGAGACGTTTGCGGTCGAGCCTGCCCTACAGTATAATAGCTCGACATTTCAGTCTTTTTCTAGCAGTGGTTTTCGTGTGAAAATTGGAGTGAAGTATTTCGTGTTGTAATGCTTTTTGCTAACCGGTTATGGAGCCTCTAATTTGTTTGCAAAAAACAATTCAACTGAAAACCTGATAATGTAAAGGACCGCAATCGATTCTTAGGCGCGGAAATGAAAAATGAAGCTCTCGAAGATAGTAGGCTGTATCTTTCTTGTCTCAACCGTATCGATGGGATACTCCCACGATTCGTTTTCTGCTGACACTATTAAAGTCGACGCGGGTGGATATAAGTTGAGGATGGTTACGGCTGGCGAGGGGAGTCCCACCGTCGTTTTCGAATCCGGGCGTGGAGTAGGCTTGGAGACATGGTCGAAAGTGTTTCCCCAGATTGCCGCTGTAACGAAGGCAGTGGTTTATGATCGAGCCGGAATCGGAGAATCAGAGGTTGGTCCGTTACCCAGGACAGCAGAACAGATTTCGAAGGAATTGCATTTGGCACTCCGCAATGCCGGTATCAATCCACCTTACATCCTTGTCGGCCACTCGTTGGGTGGACCTATCATTCAGGTTTTCACAGGGGCGTATCCCGGAGAGGTGGGCGGGCTGGTGATGGTTGACCCATCGTTGAAGGACTTTTTTGATTGGGTGAGAACACGATTTCCTGAAATAGCAGGGCGACCCCGTGCCGAGTCGCCGGACATTCCGGTGTCGATCAGAAACGAGCGTGAGGTTCTAGATACCTCACTCGCTCAGGCTGCACGAGCGACGCTACGTTATGACCTACCCGTCAGGATAGTCACAGGTGCAAGGAGAGACTCCGTCCGTCTGCCGGAAGTCATCGATCGTTGGAATCTCACACACAGTCGATGGACGTACGGGTTTTCTGAGGCAAAGCATGTTCTGGCAACTGAGAGCGGGCACTTCGTTCAGGAGCAATCACCTCATCTTGTCATCAAGGCGATTAGTGAGGTTGTTGTAGCAGCGCGAGCCTTTTCCATCGCGAACAAAACGGACGCCCCACTGGCGAATCTCTTTTACGAGCTTGAAAACCGAATGATGAACGCTTTTAAGGAGGGAGATAAGGAGATTCTCGAACAGATTATCGGTGATGAGTTTGTATTGACGAGTGCAACATCCAAAGGCGAACAGATCCGAAAACGGGGCTATATCGATGGGGGTTTGAATCTTGTGAAGGTGGAATCGTTTCGGTTCCACGACCTCAAAGTCCAGACGTTTGATAATGCAGCGATTGTGACATGCCGCATCGATTGGAAGAGCACTTGGAGTGGAAAACGATGGGATGCAGATTTCCTCATGACCGATGTGTGGGTCAAGCGCGATAACAAATGGCAGATTGTGAATAGGCATTCGAGTTATCCTGCAGAATAACATGTTTGACCACTAACAAGGATATGGCGATGAATCGTAGAAGTTTTCTTGGACTGGTTGCTTCACTAACTGCTGCGGTGCAGGAGGCATGGGGAAACATACTCGGACAAGAAAGCAAACCTCAATTTGTTCAACACTCAAGCCAGCAGGGGAAAACCTGGGCTGCATTTGGATTGGATGACGTCAACGTGAAACGTACGGAGATGAAACGACCGTACCGCGAATTTCTCCGCACTCCAACTCTCTTCGCGGGGCTGTATGTCCTTCCGGCAGGAGGCGAAGATCGCCAGCAGCCTCACAAGAAAGACGAGGTGTATCATATCGTAAGCGGTAAAGCAGTGTTGAAAGTCGGGGAAGACAACTGCCCAGTGAAGGCGGGATCCGTAGTATACGTTAGAGCGGAGATACCACACAATTTTCATACAATTGAACAAGAATTAACCGTGTTGGTGTTTTTCTCAACCGCGACGCCGGGTGAAGGAATAACAGTGAACAAGAACGAAGAATAAGAATATTCCTGATAAATGCAAAAAACTATCTTGTCCTTAAAGCATTTTGAGAGATAAAATACGGTGAGCAAAGCAAAAGGGAAAAGTAGCATACCTGATGATGTATTATCCCTTTATGATAAGCTTGTAAAGACAAATCCGCGCATCGAGCGAAAAGGAGCAACGATGCCCTATACATCTATAAATGGCCATATGTTTTCCTTTCTTGATAAACACGGGGCGATGGGTTTGCGATTGCCGGAACAGGAGAGAAATGATTTTTTGAAACGTTATAAGACGAAGTTGTTCGTGGCGCACGGGGTTGTTCTGAAAGAATATGTTGCTGTTCCGGGAAAATTGCTGAAAGAGACGAAGAGGCTGCAAAGATACTTTAAAATCAGTTTTGCATATACGAAAAGTCTAAAACCAAAGTAACGGAGTTTTTTTTGAATAAGCCCAATGAAAGGAGGCTCAGATGAAACACCGTGTCTACGTTCCTGCGGTTCTTGTGAGCGCGGTAGTGAAGCAAGCTTTTGGGTTTCTCTGGTATTCGCCGATCTTGTTTTTCCAACAATGGCAAGAGCTCACTGGGATAACGGAGCAAGAGATGAATGCGGCAAATCCATTGTTCGTGTTTGGGGGCTCAATCCTTGTTTATTTTGCTCAAGTGTATGTGCTTGCATAGATACTTCACTCAATCAGTGCTACAACGCTCAAGCAAGGATTTCAGATTAGTCTCTGGGTTGGGCTGGGGTTTATGGCCACTATTTTGTTAGAGTTAACGATTTATGAATATCGCCCGATAAGTCTTACAGCGATCACTGTCGGCTTCGAAGTAATCTCGCTGATGTTAATGGGAGCAATTATCACCGTTTGGAAAAGGAAACCGGAGAAACAACTATAATCCGTTGGTTTCTATGAACAGTCTAAGGTGGTTATACCTCACATACTATTTATATACAGGAGATCGATATGAAAAATTTCTACTCCTTATTAGTCCTCATCATAACGATTGCTCTTTTTGCCGGGTGTGCTTCAGGTGCAAAGACCATGCAGGACGCGAAGCCTGCCGCCCAGCAATCCACTGGAACGAAGACCATAAAAGAGGTGGTCAAATCCAGTAAGAAATATGACGGGCTTTTGACGCTGTTTCAAGACAGTACCGACGGCAGTATACACATGTTGATCAAAAAAGACCAGCTAAACAAAGAATACATTTACTTTAGTTCTATTGTTAATGGCATTGTCGACGTGGGCCAGTTTAGAGGAGGCTACCGTGATAATAAAATATTTTCCGTCCGGAAGTACTTCAACCGGATTGAGTTTGTGAATGAGAATACATCCTTCTATTTCGACCCGCTGAACGCGTTACACCGCGCCGCCGATGCGAATATCAGTCCGGCAATTCTCACATCTCAAAAGATTGTTGCTCAGGATTCAGCCCAGTCCGAATACCTTATCAAGGCGGACGATCTTTTTCTCACGGAACATCTTCAACTCATCAAGCCGGTACCAAGCCCGAATGCAAGACCAGGGACATTCTTTAATCTAGGCACTCTTAGCAAAGAGAAAAGCAAAATTGCACAAGTTAAGAACTACCCTGCAAACACCGATATCGTTGTAGACTATGTTTATGAAAACCCCGCTCCTCTTGTTTGGGGCGGTTCCGATGTAACGGACGCCCGTTTTGTCACAATTTCATTACAGCACAGTCTGATCGAAGTTCCTCAAAATGATTTTTTGCCGAGATCTGATGACCCTCGCATTGGTTATTTTCGACAAGAGGTTACAGACCTGACGAGTACTTCGGCAACGCCCTACCGCGACATGATTACCCGTTGGCATCTCAAGAAAAAAGATCCCTCTGCCCAACTTTCTGAACCGATTGAGCCGATTGTATGGTGGGTCGAAAATACAACTCCTGTGCAATATCGGGAAACGATCAAAAACGCAGCGTTGGCGTGGAACATTGCATTTGAACATGCAGGGTTTAAAAATGCTGTGCAGGTGAAAATCCAACCTGATGATGCTGCATGGGATGCCGGTGACATACGGTATAATGTTCTACGCTGGACCTCCTCGCCTCGGCCTCCGTTCGGCGGTTTTGGACCGAGTTTTATCAATCCGCGAACCGGACAAATTATCGGCGCGGACGTGATGCTCGAGTACAACTTTATTACGCAACGCCTCCGTGGTGAAGAGTTATTTTCTTCGGCAGGAATTTTCTCTGGTCAACCTGATGAAACCCAAGACCCGAGTCGTTGCATGCTAGGCGCTGGATTACAACTACAGATTCTTTTGGGATTACAGGTCCTTGAAACCTCAGATGCCAGTGGGGACGAGAAGAACGAACTGATACGTACAGGTCTCTACTTCCTCGTGTTACACGAAGTTGGACATACTCTTGGATTGAATCATAATATGAAAGCGAGCTATTGGCACACGCCAGTTGAAATTCATAATAAGGCAAAGACTTCCACAGTCGGTTTGATGGCTTCCGTCATGGATTATCCTGCGATCAATTATGCAAAGGATAAAGGAAATCAAGGAGAGTATTGCATTACTGTGCCCGGACCATACGACCGTTGGGCAATTGAGTACGGCTATTCCCCAGCATTACGAGAAGAGGTTGCCGAGCAAACCCGGCTTTCAAAGATTCTTGCCCGTTCTGCCGATCCCTCACTAATTTTTGGCAATGATGCAGACGATATGCGCGCGCCCGGCAAGGCCATCGATCCACGAGTCATGTTGTTTGACCTTACCAGCGATCCTCTTGGTTATGCGGAAGACCGATTGAAACTCATTAAAACCACGACGGGGAAATTGCGGGAAAAGTATAATAAGCCTGCACGGTCATATCACGAACTTCGCAATGCATATTTGATTTTGACTGGTGAGCTATCAAATCAGATGAACGTCGTCTCTCGCCAAATCGGTGGAGTATATGTTGATAGAGCTTTTGTTGGTCAGCCCGGTGCGTCAAAACCTTTTACCCCGGTGAGTAAGGTCGACCAAAAAAGAGCTATGGACATTCTTGCAAGACACTTGTTCAGCGTCGAAGCATTTCGTGAGCCAGCGGAGCTGTATGATTATTTACAGCAACAGCGACGCGGGTTCAATTTTTTTTCAACGTCTGAGGATCCCAAGATTCACGATCGTGTATTGACGACCCAAAAGAACGTGTTAAATCATCTCTTACATCAAAATGTTCTAACACGGATCGTCGACTCCCATCTGTATGGGAATCAGTATTCGTTAAGTGAATTCATGGGAGACCTTACGGGTGCAATTTTTAAAGATGATGCGAAGACGAATGTCCAATCGTTTCGGCAAAACGTACAGATGGAATACATCAATCGACTTGCGGCAATTCTCAGCGACGATGGAAAAACCCGGTACGGTTACCCAGCGCAATCGATGGCTGTGTATCAGTTAACAGCGATTCAAAAAATACTGACCGGAAAGACCGGCACGAACACAGAGACCGCAGCCCACACCCAACACGTTCTGCTCACCATTCAAAACGCGTTGGACGCTGGAAAAAAATAGACCACGAAATTACAGCTCATTTGATTCAGGCTGTCGTGTGTAAGCAGGTTCCAATGTTTTATACCGCGTGAGACAGCCTACACACTATTTTTAGGAGTCTTTTATGCGAATCAAGGTTTTGCTTGTGCTCAGTCTCTGTGTTGGGTTTGAGCTCGTTGTTGCACAGAGTTTCACCAAAATAACCGACCTCAACAATCCAATCGTTCAAGATCAGTACGAATCCGGTGGAGGTGCCTGGATTGATTTCAACAATGACGGGTTGCTGGATCTGTTTGTAGCAAACGGCAATTTGACAAACCAACAGAATTCGCTTTACCTCAACCTTGGAAACGGAAATTTTAAGAAAATAACAACAGGAGCAATCATCACGGATGGGGGCAGTTCCATCGGGTCAACTTGGGCAGATTTCGATAATGACGGATTTCTTGATGTTTTTGTTGTCAACCGCAATAATTTCGGAAATTTTCTCTATCTCGGGAATGGCGATACGACGTTTACAAAAGTGATGACGGGACCTGTTGTCAGCGACCTTGTCAATTCCAATAGCGCGTCATGGGTTGACGTCAATAATAACGGACTTTTGGATCTCTTTGTTATCAATTTCCAAAGCGATAACTTTCTCTTTCTCAATCAGGGGAATCGAACATTTGCCAAGGAAACTAGTGCCTCTCCCACTGGTGACGGTACAAATTTTTCTATCCATGGTTTGTGGGCGGACTTCAACAATGACCGACTCCCCGACTTATTCATTGGTAATGGAGGATCACAGAACGACGTTCTCTACCGCAACCAAGGGGGCAATAGCTTTGAGACTATTCCCTTCAATGACGGAAAAGCAACGATTGGATCGAGCTGGGGGGATTATAACAATGATGGGTATACGGACCTGTTTGTTGCGAACACCCTCAATCAAGAAAATATCTTATATAGGAATAGTGGACCGCCTACCTTTTCGCTCGCTCCTGTTGTCGGAAGCGCCGTGTCGTTGGATATGGGAAACTCGGTCGGAAGTAGTTGGGCGGATTTCAACAACGATGGTGTGCTCGATTTGTTTGTGGCAAATGACGGCCAAAACAACTTGCTCTATATGAATAGCGGGCCGCCGAATTACGAGTTTACGAAGATTATAGTAGGGGAAATCGTTAACGATGGTGGAAATTCCTTCGGGGCGGCAGCGGGAGATTATGATAATGACGGCGACCTTGACATGTTCGTCGCAAATAGATTGAATCAACAGAATTTCTTATATCGCAACAACGGTAATTCAAATAATTGGTTGAAAGTACAGTGTGTTGGAACGGTTTCTAATAAATCTGCGATCGGAACGAAAGTACGCATCCGCGCCACGATCATGGGTCAAACGATATGGCAAAAGCGAGAGGTATCCGGCATGACGGGATACAACAGCCAGACGCTTCAGCTTCATTTCGGGTTAGCAACTGCTTCTCTCGTTGACTCGCTTATCGTAGAGTGGCCTTCAGGTTTGACCGAAGTGCATACCAATATTGTGCCGGATCAAACGGTTACTGTGCGCGAAAATTCCGGAATAACGGCTGTTCCAGAACAGGGTCGAACAACCAATCCGGAAGTTTTTTTTCTGGGGCAGAATTACCCGAACCCCTTTAACCCCGTTACGAATTTCGAGTTTCAGGTTCCAACCTCTGGGTTCGTGCAGTTGCACGTATACAGTGTATTGGGAAACGAACTCGCGACAATTGTCAATGAGCACCTTGCTCCCGGCGTTTATCGAAGAACGTGGGACGCGCATCCCTTCCCCAGCGGCGTTTATTATTATCGTCTGCAATCCAGCAACTTTGTAGAAACGCGTAAAATGATTCTCTTGAAATAAAGTAAAACAATCTGCGAGGTCATTATGAATACTACGCGGCTGCTCTTGCTTTGTACATTATTTACGATCAGCGTTTGTGCTGTGTTTGCGCAAGCCGGCACACAACAAGCGCAAGCCAGCCTTACACTTCCAAAAGTTGAAGGAAGATTCGCTAATGTGAATTCTATTCGCGCATGGCATTATCTCCCAGAAATGATTGAGCCATTGAATCAGGTTGGAGCCTCGTTCGAGCAATCGAAACTCCCATGGCGCATGCGGATGATGCTCGTAACGGTTACCTCGTCCCTGAACGGCTGTCTGTACTGCTTGTGCAGTGGCGTCAATATCTTAAAAGGGGAGGGTTTAAGCGAGGAGGAGATCGCTTCCCTCCAGCGCGATATCAAGCAATCGAAGTTTTCCGCGAAAGAGAAAGCGCTGTTGCGGGTAGCTGAAACAGCGACGAAGGATCTCCAACATTCACCGCAGATGGTGCGCGATGCTGTCCAAGCCGGCTGGACGGAAGAGGAAGTTGCCCACGCGATTTTTGTCATTTCGTATTTTAACATGTTGAATAGAATTGCAGTCGCGTTTGCTCTTCCCCCGGATCCTACTCATCGGTTTAATCCGTCGGGGCAGCTTCCAATGACGATATGTCAGTAGTGATGGCTCTTTGGGATACTGTGCTCGCTTGGTAATCATCAAAAAAAAAAGAATACTCGCTATCATTCATCTGGAGGACACACGTATGAAAGGTTTGTATTTGTCGTTAGGCTTATTGATATTGCCGTTAGGCGCACCTGCGCAGAACACTCCACAACAGCCTGAGCGAGACAAAAATCTTGTTGCGCTGGAGCAGGCAATCAAAGGGAAAGAAAATCTCCCAGCGGAGCAGGTGTTCAAAAACATCGAGCTGTTTAAAGGCATGCCTGCAGTTCGTGTGTTACGCGTGATGGAATTCGCGTTTACAACGGCGCTCGGCGTCAACTGCACCCATTGTCATGTCGAGCAACAGTGGGAGAGCGACGAGAAGCGGCCAAAACAGGTTGCGCGAAAGATGTGGACGATGCAGAGAGAGCTCACGCAACAACTAAAGACAATAACAGAAAAAAATGACGCCGTGGTCAATTGTACTACCTGCCACCGCGGCGATACAAAGCCTGCGTTGAATCTTCCACTACAACGCAAAACTGGGAATTGAGTAACATAAAACGGTTTTCAAAAAAAATGATGTGTTCGTGTTGGTGGCAAAGTACAATTAAAGCGTCTTTTTAATATGGTTCTCACTATGAAAACTTCAATTATCCTAATGAGTTGGTGTATTGTTACAGTTCTTCAAGCGCAAGTACAAAGCATGCCGAATATTGATTCACAAGATAGTCTGATTGCAGAAATCGAAAAAAGGATCGCGGGTAAAGAAAACATTCCGGCTGAGGAAGTGTTTAAAAATATTCAAAACTTCAAGGGATTGCCTGCTGGAAGAATACCTCGAATAATGAGTGCCTTTGCCCGGTCGCTTGGGGTGGGCTGTTCTCATTGCCATGTGATCGGCGAGCTGAATGTCGCACTCTTTCCGCTTTCTGCAAATACATACGATAGTCTTGGCGAAGCATATCTTCTTACCGGAGATAAAACAGCAGGCAAAAGAGCACTATGAGCGTTCGCTGCATCTGAACCCCGACAACGAAAACGCACGGGACGCTCTTTCAAAATTGCAATAGGAACAACACACACTTCCGTGCACCCCAAGGTGGCGTGGACTGAGACAATTCACCTAATAGTAATGCAAAGGGGAGGTCATGCATAAAAAAACGAGAATAGGTTCATGTTCTTTTATGATGAAGCTGTTTGCCGTGGTCATCTTGCTTGGAGCGGCCTCCTACGCACAAAAAACGGATAAGCCTGTAAAGGTTTCGGGTGTCGAAATCGGCGAGGTCTTTGAGATACATTCGAAACAGTTGAATGAAACCCGGAGATACAGCGTCTCGCTTCCGACGTCGTACTATCAGTCACAAGAAGAATACCCCCTGCTTGTGGTCTTAGACGGGGAGTACTATTTTGTGCCTGCCGTCGGGGCTATGAGATTCATGTCGATGAATCACATGATGCCCGAGGTGATTGTCGTCGGTATCCACAATACGAATCGACGTCGGGATATGACGCCGCCGGATATTTCATTACCGGACGTACCCAAAGGTAAAGCAGAATCCTTTCTAGCATTTCTCGGGGAAGAGCTCCTGCCTGTCTTACAGTCGAGGTACCGACTACTCCCGCTGCGGGTTCTCGTTGGTCATTCCCACGGTGCACTCTTTGGAGTCTACGCTCTTTCCGCAAGGCCGGAACTCTTCCGCTGGCATCTCGTGGTCGACCCGCCTGTGCATCTCAATGATTATACGTCTGAACGAAGACTTTTAACATATTTTACCGCCCACCCCAAGCATAGCGGACGCATGGCTCTGTTCGAGCGAACGTTTGGCTGGTCAGACCAATCCTGGGGGGTACTCGAGAAATCATTACCCAAATCTTTTTCAGTTAAACGGATGAAAATGCCCGAGGAAAAACACCCTACAATGTTTTTCCCCGCTCTGTACGAAGGACTGAAATGGCTCTTTAGTGACCTCATGTTTCGTCAAGATACTCTGACGACCTTGTCCGAGCTGAAGACGCGATACACCAAGCTTTCGGCCGCCTCCGGGTACGACGTCCCTATTCCACACTCATTGCTCTCGCTGGCTGCCGAAGAACAGCTGATGGCCGGAAAATCGCAGGAGGCGTCTGCATTCGTTGAAGAACTCAAAACGCGGTTTGGGCAGTCTGCGGAAACGAAAAGCTTTGATGTATGGGTCAATACGTTGCGAAAGAATCCGCTTGAGGAAACGTACGACCAGATTCTACGCTCCCCCGCGCCAACGCCTACCCAAATGAAAACGTTCATCGGAACCTGGGAAGGGGTCGGGCTATCCCTGAGTCCCAATAAGGTTGTTATCTCGTTTGAAGTTCGTGAAGGGAAAGTCGTTGCCGAACACCGGGAGTACGATGAGTCCGGGAGCGAGGTCACGCCCATCTTAGGAAATATTGCTTTCCTTCGGATGAAGGGAAATGACACGATCGAGTGGGGATATATGAATGGGATTCGGCCGCGAACCATGGTTATTGCATTTGCAGGAAAGCTGGATGCTTCTGGGGCGCTCGTGGGCTTATACGGTCTGAAAGCAGTCTCGTTTTCTCCGGAACGGACCGACAATCCAAGCCTGCGGGAATCATTTAAGTTTACTCGACAGCAATAGCGGGAAGACAACATCCTCTACGTCAATAATGTTTGGGGGCGTATCTATTCTTTATGGAGTTCGATTGGTTTATCCTGTCACTGTATCCAAAGGTGGCGAGGATTGAGATTTCTAACAACTAACAATCACAAATGTAACTGAAGACATTTCTGTATCCAGTGGAAAAAAGAAGGTAGGCCAGAGAAGCAGATTGCTCGCGAAATGGGGGTGATGGTTTCGACAATTAATCGTGACTTACTCAGGCAAATCAAAGGCCTCAAGAGTGAAAAACCAACAATCACTTGCACAACCTGTCACCGCGGCGATACAAAGCCGGCATTGAATCTTCCCACTCAGCGAAGAATGGGAAATTAGGTTTTTGATAGGATAAGCCAGACTCCGGTAGAGTTGTATCGAGTGGATTTCGAGTTGTCTCAAGCACCACAACCGTAATAAACTCTTCTTTTTTGAGCAAGAAAGGAATAACCATGAAAAGAAGTTCTACTGTCATTGTTGTAACACTGTTTTTGTTTACAATGTTGGACGCTCAGGATTTTTCAACACGTGAGCTTTTACTAAAGATGCAGCTTCAATCTCCCAAGAAGAGCATCCGCAGTCTCACATTCCGGCAGCGGACAGTTACTCATACCATAGAAGGAACCACGCACGAGGAATACTGGCTTGAATACCTTCAAGTCCCCAGCAAACTCCGTATAGAAATAGAACCTGCTGATAGCGGAAAAGGGATGATTTTCGCACAGGATTCTGTTTTTAGTTTCGATAAGGGAAAACTCATGAGAGCTGCGAAGCTTCCTCATGTTCTCCTGCTACTAGGATATGATGTTTATTCGGAGCCCGTGGATCACACACTCAATAAACTGAAAGAGCTTCAGTTCGACATCCAAAAAGTTTATGAGACTTCATGGAAGGGGCGGCAAGCATACGTTGTTGGGGCTGAGAAGGGGGACGAAAAATCCAATCAATTCTGGATTGATAAGGAGATGCTTGTGCTCGTGCGGATGATTCAACCCGGACGCCGTCAGCCCAATTTTACGCTTGAAACTCAGTTCAACAACTATAAGACGATCAACGGTATTCCGGTTGAAACAGAAGTCCTGTTTCTGCGTAACGGGAAGGTACAGACTGAGGAATATTACACGGACCTAAAGGTCAATGTACCATTGAAAGGAGAGCTGTTCAATTCGGGTTTATGGGACAGCGCGCACAGAAAATAAAATTATCACAAACAGAACAGGCGGTTGTTAATGGAACGAGATTGGTCAAATAACGTAGCGAACAGTACAGCTCGAAGAACATATATCAAAAGAACTCTCGTGCACGGATTGCTCGGTCTGAGTTTTCTCGGACAGGCTTCACTTTTAGTCGCGCAAAATCCGCAGAGCGGGAAACACGTGCTTGGAGATAAAGGTGTCGTGAGCTCGGCGCACCCTCTGGCTACAGAAGCGGGTTTGGAAGTATTGAAGAGCGGTGGCAATGCATTTTCTGCCGCTGTAGCGATTGCCACTACGCTGAATGTCGTCGAACCGATGATGTCCGGAATAGGGGGCTACGGTACAATACTCCTCTACGACGCGAAGGAGGGGAAGGCGTGGTTTCTCAACCCCAGCGGTCGAATTCCGCGCGGCGTGGATTCCGACCAGTTTCGTGCGCCCACCCCTAATTTTTTAGAAAACCGCCGAGGTGCAAAAGCAGTGTCCACTCCCGGGAATGTACATGCGTGGGAGGCGATGTCGAACAAATACGGAAACGTAAAATGGAGCCGGTTATTTGACGCTGCAATACGTCACGCCGAGGAGGGATACGCAATCAGCAATCGGACGGCGCAAATTATTAAAGTCTCATTTCCGGAGCTTCCCGTTCACGCGCAAGAATTTTATGGGCGTGCCGGCGCACCGATCGCTGTCGGCGAAAAACTGGTTCAGAAGGATCTGGCAAACACGCTTCGACGAATTGCTTATGGAGGGGCAAAAGCCTTTTACGAAGGAGGTGTCGCTGGTGCGATAGATGCTGAAATGAAATTGCGCGGAGGGTTTTTATCTGCTGAGGATTTACGAAACGACCAGGCGGAATGGTGGGATCCGATTCAGATCGAGTTTAACGGATACCAGATTGTTACCGCGTCTCCGCCGGCAAATGCCTTCGATGCGCTTGTGCGAATTGGCATGATGGGGGAGTACGACTTGAGCGCACTCGAACACAATTCAGCCGAGTATCTGCACCGCTTTGCGGAAGTGACGAAACACGGGTTCTGGGTGCGGCTGGCGTATGCCGGCGACCCTGATATTGCACCGCCTCCCCTCCAGAAACTCTTATCGAAGCAGTACTGGGACGAGCAAACGAAAAAGATTGACCTTTCGGCTGCAAGCACTTTTCAACCTCCTCTACCCTCCACCCAACAAGGCGACCATACAACGCATTTTGTGGTGGCTGACCGATGGGGCAATGTCGTCTCCGCAACGCAAACGCTCGGCAATCTGTTTGGGAGCAAAATTATGCCGCCGGGGACTGGAATTTGGCTCAACAACTCGCTGGAATATTGCACGTTCGAACCCAAGGGTAATCCGATGGACGCGCATCCAGGCAGAAGAAAACTCTCCGGCGATTGTCCTACTCTGATTATGAAAGACAGTAAACCATGGGCTGCTATTGGTACACCCGGAGGACATTCGATTGGGCAAACGATTGCACAGATGGTTCTGAATCTAGTCGTCTTCCAAATGGATATTCAGCAAGCGATTACTGCACCAAAGATTAGTTTTATCGAACCTGATGTTCTCGCGGTCGAACAGGATATTCCTGAATTGACTCGAACGAAACTACAGGCGATGGGGCATCGCGTTCGGCTTGTGCGAGCGCTCGGGAATGCTCATGGTCTTGTGATCGAATATGATGAACGAGGAACACCGGCACGATTTTTTGGCGGTGCAGACCCACGAGGCGAGGGGGTTGCTCGCGGTTATTGGGTTGGAGAATCGATAGATAAATAGATGAGTCTTAGATTTTTCTGCAGCCCGTGCCGATCCATTTCCTGCAGTTGTCTTCCGTCTTTTTCAACCGCTTAGTAGATCCCATCGCCATGGAACGGGACTTGAAAACCTCGTAGCACAGCAAAATCTCGTTGCGAGGAAGCACTTGCTTTTCATAAAGCAGTTCGATAGATTTTTGTTTGCCCCACGTACGCCTCAGAGCGCGGCGCTTACCGGTGGTCATCTCTCGAACCAGAACAGGGCTCTCCGTGTCCGGTCAATTCCATACGGCAGTCGAAGAACGCAACAAAGAATCGTTGAAGGAGCTAGAGCGGCGCATTCAGGAGCTGTCGGCGGCGCTGGTGCGCGCCAATGCAGAACTCCGGAAGGAGATGGACGACCGCCGCAGGTTGGAAGACCTGCTGCGCGCCACCAACCGAAAATACCGCACGCTCTTCGAGGGCTCGAAGGACGTCGTCTTCATCAGCTCGCCGGAGGGGAAATTTCTCGACATCAATTCGGCGGGCGTCGAGCTGTATTGTTACAGTTCGAAGGAAGAACTGCTGAAGATTGACGTGACGCGCGACCTGTACGTCGACCCGCGAGAGCGCGACCGGTTCCAAGAGGAGCTTGCGCGCAGCGGCTTTGTGAAGGAATTCGAGATGACCCTCAAGCGGAAGGACGGCCAGCATCTCATCGTGCTTGAAACGGCCATCGCCGTCCACGATGACCATGGAAAGGTCATCGCGTACCAGGGCATCACGCGCGACATTACGGAGCGCAAACGGGCGGAGGAGGCGCTCAAGCAGGCGCGCCTCGAGCTGGAGCGCCGGGTCCAGGAACGGACGGCGGAGCTGGCAGAGGCTAACTGGGCGCTCAGCGAAAGTGAAGAACAGTACCGGAAACTCTTTGAGGAATCGCAGGACGCGATTTACATTACGACCCGCGATGGAAAAATTCTGGGGATGAACCAGTTCGCGCTCGACCTGTTCAACTACACGAAGGAGGAATTGAGCGGACTCAACGTCGCCATGCTGTACACGAACCCGAAAGACCGGGAAAAATTTCAGGGACAAATTGAGCAGAAAGGCTATGTCCGGAATTTCAGCGTTCAGATGCGGAAAAAGGGCGGCAGCACCATCGATTGTCTCCTGACCTCCACCATCCGGCGGGGCGCGGATAGAAGCGTGCTCGGGTACCAGGGGATTATTCGTGATATCACGGAACAGAAACGCGCCGACCAAGAAATTTTAGACTCGCGTCAACGACTGCGCGAATTTTCATCCCGTCTTCAATCTGTCCGTGAGGAAGAAAAGCGGAAGATCGCGGGCGAAATCCATGACGAGCTGGGGCAGGTTCTGACCGGGCTGAAGTTAGACCTCTCCTCGCTTCGGAAGCTCATTGCCTCCGGGCAGTCGAAGTCCGGCAAATCGACGCGCAAAACCGAGGAAGCCATTCCGCAGCGCATTCAGTCGATGTCTGCCCTTCTCGATACGGCGGTCCAGACGGTGCGGCGGATCTCGCGCGAGCTTCGGCCGACCGTCCTCGAGCATCTCGGCCTCCTCGGGACGTTGGAATGGCAGGCCCACGAGTTTGAAACGCGGACCGGCATCCCGTGCACGGTTTCATCCGAACTTCAAGAATTTTCTCTTCATCGCCAGGACCAGGCGATTGCGGTCTTCCGCATCGTTCAAGAGGCGTTGACGAACGTGGTACGCCACGCAAAGGCGACCGAGGTCAAGGTGCGCCTCGCTGAGTCGAACAGCGGACTGCTGCTCCAGATCGCCGACAACGGCGTGGGTTTTCAAGTCGGCGAGGGGTCGGAGTACAAATCCTTCGGCCTCGTGGGCATGCGGGAACGCGCCCTGCTTCTCGGCGGCAGAATCGTGATTGAGTCGGCGCCGGGGAAGGGGACGACCATCAACCTTCACATTCCGAAACAGCCAACGCCATGACGCGCATTCTGGTTGCAGACGACCATCCTGTTGTGCGGCAGGGACTGCGACACATCCTCGCTGAGGAATTTGCCCCGGCAGAAGTCGGTGAAGCGAAGAACGGTGATGAAGTGATGGAACAGGTGCAGCGGCGGGCGTGGGATATTATCGTGCTGGACCTTTCGATGCCTGGCAAGAACGGGCTCGACCTCATCAAAGATCTGAAACAGCAACACCCGGCTGTTCGGCTGCTCGTCCTGACCATGCTCTCCGAGGAACAGCTTGCCATCCGCGTGTTGCGAGCGGGTGCGGAAGGATTTCTAACGAAAGACGAGGCACCGGAAGAGCTTGTCCTGGCCATCAAAAAAATACTCGGCGGCGGCAAATATGTGAACCCGACGCTTGCCCAGGCGCTCACATTCGACTTGGTCACACGTGAATCCGAGAAACCGCTTCATGCACAACTCTCCGACCGGGAATACCAGGTACTCTGCTTCATTGCCACCGGTAAGAGCGTGAAGGATATCGCCGGAACTCTTTCCTTGAGCATTAAGACGATTAATACGTATCGCTCGCGGATTCTGGAAAAACTCAACCTGAAATCCAACGTCGAACTCACCCGCTACGTGATCGAACACCGCTTGAATAACTGACCACGCGTTACTGACCTCTCTGCTGAACACTCTTGTTTCTGCAATCAGGACGGTTGTAGGATATTGTCCTACGAAACGGTAGAGTGCAATCTGACAAGAAAATCAGACATCCGCCAATTGCGTTTCCGCGCGTCAAGATTTATTATCTCGTGTCACATTCGACCCACCACAGGCTGACACAACGCTGGTTCAATTTCCGATTCGTTATAGCAACGTAGCATGAAATTTTTTTCATGTACAGGAGGCTTTATGAAGATGCGTACGGTATCGAGTACCGTTCTTCTGCTGGTGTTCCTCGCGATAAGCGCGCTCGGGCAGGATGGAAAAATCGCCGGCACCGTCGTTGATAAGGAACGGAAGGAGCCGTTGATTGGCGCGAACGTTTCCATCGTCGGCACAAGCTACGGGGCTGCCACGGATATTGAAGGCCGCTACGTGATCCTCACCGTGCCGCCGGGAACGTACGACGTCAAGGCGAGCTACATCGGTTATCAAGACGTTATCATGCGCGGCGTAACCGTTACCGCGGGGTTGACGCAGACATTCAACTTCGAGTTGCAGAGCACGGCGATTGAGCTGCCAACACTCGAAATTGTCTCGCAACGGCCGCTGGTGGAACGCAGCGCAACCAACGTCACGCGCGTCATTAAAGGAGAAGAAATCGAACAGCTCCCGGTACGCGGCATCGGCGCCTACATTGCCTTGCAAGCAGGTGTTGTTGAACAAAACGGCAACATCCACATCCGTGGGAGCAGGCCGGATGAAGTCGGTTACATGGTGGAAGGCGCGAACACGAAGAACCTCCGTGGATCCGGGAATCTCGTAACGACCATTCCGGAAGCGATCGAGGAGGTGGTAGTTCAGTCGGGCGGGTACGGCGCGGAGTTTGGCGGTTCGAATGCCGGGATTGTTCAACAGAGCTTGAAAACCGGTTCGTCGCAATTTACCACCTTCCTGCAGTATGAAACCGACAATCTTGGGAACTATCCCAACGAAACATTTCTCGACACCTATTCGTACGGATATTCAAATCTTGTGGTCAGTGTGAGCGGTCCGGTGCAGGATAACATCCGCTTTTTCCTCGCCGGCGAAAACGCGTTCGTGCGCGATTATAACCCGGTCTTTTGGTCGGGAGCCGACTTTGGCAACCTCGTCGATAACGGCTTCCGCAGCGGCCGCACGGACACCTCGATAGCTCCCGTTGCCTGGGGGCCTGGCAACATCTCGGGACGATTTGCCAACCGTTATACTGGCAACGGGACTTTATTATTGGATTATAACCCCCTGCGCGTTCGCCTTTCGGGTTCGTATACTTGGGGCAGAACGAAGATCAATA
>Ga0209108_10000483_pt1 | contig 21995 bp, 21 predicted proteins | sample Rifsed10ft1_FD_184003 | JGI IMG/M metagenome (GOLD analysis project Ga0209108, IMG submission 184003) | Soil microbial communities from Rifle, Colorado, USA - sediment 10ft 1 (version 2) | ecosystem: Environmental > Terrestrial > Deep subsurface > Rock core/Sediment | place: Rifle, Colorado...
CCAAGTAGTTACGGGCCGGTACGCGGAGGGGACAGAGCGCCACCAACTCCGGCGACCGGGGTGAGGCGCCCGCCCAGGCCCACCAGTCCGCCAACTGTCGCATCGCCAGGGTGTAGCTTGCGGGGAGCAGGACGTAGGTCGTCTGCGGTGGGGGGCGGGACTCGCTCCGGGACATCACGCTCCGGGACATCAGTTCGAAGCGAGCCCCGCCGTCGCTTGCAGCGTGTGGCGCGCTTCCTCGAGCCGCCGCAACAACTCGTCGACACCGGCCCCGGTCTTCGCCGAGATCCGAACGATGTCATCCGGTGCGCCCCCCAGGATGTTGACGATCTCACCGGCTACCCGCTCCGGGTCGGCGGCAACCAGGTCGATCTTGTTGATTGCGGGAATGACCTCGAGACCGGCGTCGATCGCCAGGTGGGCGTTGGCCAGCGTTTGGGCCTGGACTCCCTGGGCGGCGTCGATGAGAAGCAGCGCACCTTCACAGGCGGCGAGGGAACGGGAGACTTCGTAGGAGAAGTCGACGTGACCGGGAGTGTCGATCAGATTGAGGACGTATTCCTCTCCAGCCTCGTCGACATGGCGCAGACGCACCGTTTGCGCCTTGATGGTGATGCCACGCTCCCGCTCCAGGTCCATGGTGTCGAGGACCTGCTCTCGCATGTCCCGCTCGCTGACCGCTCCGGTGCGCTCGAGCAGACGATCGGCCAGGGTCGACTTTCCGTGGTCGATGTGAGCGATAATCGAGAAGTTGCGGATGCGCGCTTGAGTGGTCACGAGTAGTGGGGGACTCACATTGTAACTTCGATCATGGCCCTGCTACTCTGCCGTTTCCGCCGCTCCCATCAGCGGGTTCGACCGGTTTCCCATCCACCGATTCGAGTTTTCAACATGGCCAACATCAAGTCGCAGATCAAGCGCAACCGTCAGAACGAAGGGCTGCGGATGCGGAACAAGTCCGTCAACAGCGATCTCAAGACCAGCATCAAGAAGGTCGAGACCGCCGCCGCGGCCGGGGAGCCCACCGACGACCTCTACCGCGTGGCCCAGCGAAAGATCGATGTCGCCATCTCGAAGGGTGTGCTTCACAAGAAGACGGCAGCCCGCAAGAAGTCGAGACTGACAAAGAGGATTTCAGCCAGCTGAGCTTGATGTCCCCCTGCGAAGCGGGGGGACCGTCCGACCGAAGGTCGGGCGAGGGGGGCTAGCCATACCACCTACACAGGGCGACCGTCAATCTCTCCAATGTCACCCGATGGACCTCTTCCGGTTGTGACTTGATGACCCGGTCGGCGCGCACCAACGCCTCTTGAGCCTTCCGCAACGAGGACTCCCTGACCCTCCCTCGCTGCGACCACACCCGGGACGCCCCACGGTCAGTGGATCTCGACCCGGTCCAAGTGCGAAACGTCTCCTCGTCGGGAGCGGCCGCAGCCAGCGAACGTCGCTTGAGATCCGACTCGACCGCAGCCAGATACACCAACGGGTGGCCGTGGACCAGGAAGTCCGACAATCTCCGAAGCGCGACACCGACCTCGCCCCGGGAGATCGCATCGGTGATGTGGAACATGGGCTCGTCGGGCCGGTTCTTGAACCGGTCGAGGATCATCTGCTTGGTCAGTTTGCCGGGGATCCCATGCAGTTGGTCGAGCGCCTGGCCCATGGCAGCGGTGTCAGTGCCGAATCTCTGCAGAACGGCGTCCCTGGCGCCCTTGTCGAGATTCAGGTCCCGGTCACGGATCTCCGCATCGAGCCACTGCGATGCCTGACGATCCCAGATCTTGGTCACCGAAACCGACTTGCCCCGGTCCTGGACCACCTTGACCAGGGGCCGGGCGGTGGTGCCAGTTACGAGAAGCACCACCTCCAGCGTCTCCAGGTCGGTGGATTGCAACAGGTCGGCGAGAGTTTCCGCCTCGGCAACCTGCAGATTCTGGACATCGACGATCTCGAGACCCTGTCGGCCGCCGAACAACGAGCCCGACTGGAGCAATGGGATCAGAGGCTCCAGCTCGGTGCGAAGAGTGCCGTCACCCTCCTCGCCGGCGCCCCGCCCCGGGACGTCAATCCGAATCAGGTCCGCTCTTCCTACTCCTTGCTCCGAGAACCGTTCGGCCGCGGCGTCCAGCATCCGCTGACGCTCACCGGGACCGGCGTTGGAGGGTCCCGAGATCAGGAACAATCCCATCCGATCGACAGTAGTGGTCGCCGCCGTCAGTCAGGGGAGCCTGTCGAACAATCGCGCCAGGTCGCAGGCGACTGCCACGTCATGCACCCTGATGATGTCTGCTCGGTGCTCCAGGGCGAGGGAGATGTAGGCCACCACCCGATGGAAGTCGCGCTTCCTCGGGATCGGGATCAGAATGGGCTTGCCAAGTTGGTGAAGCTCCTCGGAGCCGGCAATCACCTCGAGCTGCATGCGGGTGTATGCCTCATAATCGCTCCGGTAGCTGAGGGCGATCCCGGGGTCAAGGATCACATTTCGGATCCCCTCACTCTCCAGTACCGAGATCAGCCGGGCGAACTCCGCGGCCGTGTGGCGGGCCTTGTCGGGTCTGATTTCGACTTCGTCGACCTCGTGGGGGTTGGCTCCCTCCACGTAGACGGCCACTGCAGCCACCCCGGCACCGGCCACCACCGACTTCATCTCCGGATCGCGTAGACCCCCTGTGTCGTTGACGATCACGGCCCCCGCTTCGACTGCGGCGCGGGCTACGTCCGGCTTCCAGGTGTCGATTGCCACCAGATGACCCTCGGCGGCCAATGCCTCGATGACCGGCACAACACGTGAGATCTCCTCGATCTCGTCGATCGTCGGATTGTCCAGATGTGAAGACTGACCACCGAGGTCGATCAACGTGGCTCCCCATCCCCGGTAACGATCTGCCATCAGGAGCGCCTCATCGACCGAGTGTGCGACGGTGTGGAGGTTCTTCGAGTCGGGGGACACGTTGATGACACCCATGACATGGGTGACACCACCCAGCGGCAGGACAACTTCCCCCAGGTCGATTGAAGCTCCGCCGTCCATCGTCCGGAAGTGTCCCATCCCGGGATCGGTTAAGACAATGAAACCATCACGTCACCGTCCAGGTCCGTGCGTTTCACCCCCGCTCCCGACTCCTCCAGTGTGGCGATCACCCAGCTGGCCGGGTGTCCGAAGTCGTTGGGCCCCACCGAAATCACCGCCAGATCTGCTCCCACCTCCCGCAGCCACTCGGCGTCCGAGGTGGCAGCACCGTGATGCGGCACCTTGAGCACGTCGGCGTGCTGCCGGCCCTGATCGGCCTGAGCGATGACCTCGATGTCACCAGTCAGCAACATCGACCGGGCCGTCCCGCTCACCATGAGGACGATTGATTCGTCGTTGGTTGACGCATACCGTCGCAAGGGACCGAGCACGGTCAGGGTCACACCTCCCAGATCCCATCGTTGCCCGAGCGTCGGCTCTTCGACCGGGACTCCCCCATCGGCCAGCCCGGTGAACAACTCCACGGAGGCAGGGGTCTCGTGGTGGCCGGTCACCGTCCATACCTGGCCGATTACGACCCTCCCCACGAGACCGGTCAGCCCTGCGGCGTGGTCGGCGTGGACATGGGTGAGAACGACCAACTCGAGCCTGCGCACCCCATATTCCGCCATCTTCTCGACGAGCCGCACCTGATCTGGCCCCCCGTCGACGAGGGCAAACCGGCCGCCGGTTCCCGACACCAGTATCGCATCCCCCTGGCCCACGTCTAAAACCACGACACCCCCCTCCGGCGCTGCGGACCCCCCACCGATCACGCTGACGACAAGCACCAACGAGACGGCCACGGCGATCACCCCCCTCTGGGAGCGAAAACGCGCGAACAGGGCCGCCACCCCCCCGGTGAGGAGGAGACCGGCCCATCCCACCTGCGGCCAAGTGGAGACGCCTCTGGCAAGATCGAGGACTATCCCGGCCAGCCATGCCGCCACCGGAACCAGCGGGTCGATCCCGCTGACCCCGATCGCGCCGAGAACGGTGGCCCCGCTGACGATGGGAGCTGCCACCAGATTCACCAGGGGGGAAAGGAGGGGCACCTGATCGAATGACAGGACGAGGAGAGGAGACACCGCAATCTGCGCCCCGATGGTCACCGCCAGGGCTCGTCTCCAACGAGAACCGTCCAAGGGCCATCGGGCACCGATCAGGACACCCACGGTGGCAGCCACAGACAGCTGAAAACCGACGTCGAGAGCGAGCCCCGGGTCGAGGATCAACAGACCGACCACCGCCACCGAAACCAGCTGCCAGGCTTCGAGGGCAAAGCCGTAGAGACGGCCAACCAGCACCACGCCGGCCATGACCGTGGCCCGCACCACCGAAGGCTCGAATCGGGTCGCAGCGGCATAGATCGGCAGCCCGACCAGGCCGATGATCGCGCGCCGCTTGGGACCGACACCGAGTGGACCGGCGGCGACGGCCAGCAGACCGAGGAATAGAGCCACATTGGATCCGCTGACGGCAGTGAAATGGGAAAGACCGGCCCGTCTCATCGCCACGATGTCGATCTCGTCGAGCCCGCTCGTCTCACCGATCAGGAACCCGGCCAACAGAGACCTGGAATCATCGAGTGGTTGGAGGTGGTCCATCACATGGCGGCGCATGCCTTGCCCGACGACCTGCACCGGCGAGCTAGGGCCTTCGGCGACCTCCACTCGGGTGACACGCACCGTGCCCCGATGACGTTCACCCCGGACCACCCCGGCCTTCCCGTCGCTGGCGCCGACGATCGACACCGTCTGCCCGGCGACAGCGGCCGTTCCCTCGGGCAGATCGAGGAGCACCGGGCCGTCTCCCGTGTCGGCCAGGGCCCACGGCCCGTATCGCCCGGCTATCACCTCTGTCCTCATGACCACGGTCGTCTGAACCGGGCCCGGAAGAAGGGGAGCCAGTGGCATGGAAGACACCAATGCACCAAGCACGGCCAGCGTGACCAGGGTGGCCGTCACCAGATGGTGGCGCACCGCTGACCAGAGCACCACGATGACAACCACTGCGAGCCCGACGGGCCCCCAACCTGAGGCGAGCACTCCGAGCCAGACAGCGATCGCGGCCCCAACCCAGGGTCTCGAGACAACCGGGGGTGGGGCGGGATGGTCGAGTCTCACGGGACCGTCACCAGGTCGCGGATAGCAGCCAGCTTCGCCTCCCCGATCCCAGGAACGTCGAGCAGGTCCTCCACGGTCTGGAACGGGCCGTTGGCCTCGCGGTAGGAAACGATCCGTTCGGCGAGCACCGGGCCGACACCGGGCAGGTCCTGGAGCTGGGTGGCATCTGCCCGGTTCAAGGACATCGACCCGTCGTCAGCGGCTGTCGGGCCCACTGGCGCCGACCCGCCCGGGCCAGGAATCACCACCTGATCACCAGCCAACACCGGACTGGCGAGGTTGATCGAGTCGAGCCCGGCTCCGGGTCGGGCTCCGCCGGCAGCCTCGATGGCATCCGCGACGATGGATCCCTCCGGCACCTCGACGACCCCGGGACGGATGACCCAACCGGAGACGTGAACCGAAATGACCACCGCCTCTGCCGACACGGTTGACAGCGCGGAATCCAGGACCGTGTCGAGGCCGGGTTGTCTGTTCCTGGCAAGGCCGAGCCCGGCTCCGACGAGGATCGCGGCCAGACAGAGCCCCACCCCCCACCTCTTGTCGTTCCCCATCGAGACCCCACCTACCAGTGGCAGGAGCCCGGTGGAACCCCTTCGCTAGTGTCCGCCCATGCTCGACCCCTCGCGATTCCGGGTCATACCGGGGTCGCAAGTCAATCTCTCGTCACAAGACCCTGACTCGAAGGAGGGTTTCGACGGGGGGAAGCAGGAGGGGAAGGCGGCACTGCAGGATCTCAACCACCGCCTGGCCGATTTCCAGGCCCGGTTGTGGGCCGAGTCCGAACAGCGGCTCCTGGTGGTACTGCAAGCAATGGACACCGGGGGCAAGGACGGGACCATCCGCAATGTCTTCAAGGGGGTGAATCCCCAGGGTGTGGAAGTCAGGAGTTTCGGTCGGCCGACCGAACTGGAACTCGCTCACGACTTTCTGTGGAGGGTCCACCCCCACGTTCCCGGTGACGGGAACATAACCATCTTCAACCGGTCCCACTATGAGGACGTGCTGGCGGTCCGGGTCCGCGAGCTCGTCCCTGAGGACCGGTGGCGACAGCGTTATCAGCACATCAACGACTTCGAGCGCTTGCTGACAGATGAAGGGACCACCATCGTCAAGCTCTTCCTCCATATCTCACCCGCTGAGCAGCGAGCCCGTCTTCAGGCGCGCCTGGACGACCCGAGCAAGCGCTGGAAGTTCCGCCACGGCGACCTCGAGGATCGAAAGTTGTGGGGCCGGTTCCAGGCGGCCTATGAGGAGGCGCTGACCCGGACCTCGACGGAGATCGCACCCTGGTACCTGGTTCCGGCCAATCGCAAGTGGTATCGAAACCTGGTGGTTTCGAGCATTCTCATCGACACGCTTGAAACGATGGGCCCCAAATTCCCGGAGCCGGAGGCGAGCCTAGACGGGGTGATCGTCACCTGATCCGACGAAGCGGGAGGCGACAGCCCTGGCCTCCCTTTCCAATTCGATCTGGCGATAGGCGCCGCGGTGGCCCAGGCTCTGGCGACGCCCCTTCAGGTAGTCATTGAGGTATCTCCGAAGAAACCCGAAGACGCCAAACCTCCTCCATTGCCGGACATGGACCAATTCGTGGATGACCAAGGCCCCCAACCGTTCCTTGGGGCCGTAAAGCACCGCCGGGTCGACATAGACGGTGTCGAACAGCGTCATGGCCTGGATCCCCTTGCCCCACATCTTTCGCATTACCGCTGAAGCCGGGCGAAGCGCGACCTGTTCGGGCTGGACCGGCTGTATGAATGCCCGCAGCTCGGGGGTATCGAGCCCAGCGCCGGCGAGAGCAGCGGCGGCGTTCATCCCACCACGAAATTGATCAGGTTCGGTGGTCTCGAAACGACCTTGCGGATCTCGGCGCCCTCGACCCACCCCTGGACCTTCTCCAGGCCCAGCGCGACCCGCTCGGCATCCTCGGCCGAGATATCCGCAGGAACCTCGACTCTCCCCCGAACCTTGCCGTTCACCTGGACGACCATGGTCACGGTGGCCTGCGCAACAAGCTCGGGGTCCCATTCCGGCCAGGGCTCGTTGGCCAGCATCGTCCCGTGCCCGGTCCGCTCCCAGAGCTCATGGGAGATGTGAGGAGCCATCGGGGCCAGCAGCTTGACCAGGAACTCGACCACCTGGTCGAAGGTCTGCCGGTCGATGCCGGCCTGGGTTGCTTCGATCAGGCTGCTGGTCAGTGTCATCAAAGGCGGGATCGCCGTGTTGAAGACGAATCTTTCGATGTCCTCGGTCACCTTCTTTGCAGTGCGATGAGCCAGGGCCACCAGCTCCGGATCAGCTGGGCCCTCGAACCCATCCGTTTCGGTGACGACCCGCCACAAACGATCCAGGAAGCGCGAAGTCCCCTCGACGCCGTTGGTGTCCCAGGCGGCGTCGTCGGTCGGCGGTCCCATGAACAAGTGATAAAGCCGCAACGAGTCGGCGCCGTGGGAGGCGAACAGCTCCAGGGGGTCCACGACATTTCCCTTCGACTTCGACATCTTGGCCCCACCAAGGGTGATCATCCCCTGGGTGAACAACCGGGAGAACGGCTCGGTCACCGGGCTCAGGCCCATGTCGCTCAGGACCTTGGTGATGAACCTGGCGTAGAGGAGGTGGAGGATGGCGTGCTCGACTCCACCGATGTACTGGTCGACCGCCATCCAATAGCGGGCGTTCTCCTGCTCGAAGGCGACGCGCTCGTTGTGGGGATCGGTGAACCGCAGGAAGTACCAAGAGGAGTCGACGAAGGTGTCCATGGTGTCGGTCTCCCGGCGGGCACCGCCGCCGCAGGCCGGGCAGGTGGTGTGAACCCACTCGTCCGCAGTAGCGAGTGGTGACTGGCCCTTGGGGGCAAAGTCCTTTACGTCGGGCAGCAGCACCGGAAGCTGGTCCTCGGGCACCGGGACCAGGCCGCATGACGGGCAGTCGATCATCGGGATCGGAGAGCCCCAGTAGCGCTGGCGGGAGATCAGCCAGTCACGCAACCGGTATTGGACGGTTCCCAACCCGATCCCCTTCTCCTCCAGCCATTCGATGATCCGTTCCTTGGCGCCCATCTGCTCGAGCCCATCGAGGAACCCGGAGTTGATGGTCGGCCCCTCACCGGTATATGCCTCTCCTTCCCATCGCGGTGGCGGCTCGACGGTCCTGATGATCTCCAACCCATACCTGGCGGCGAAGTCCCAGTCGCGCTGGTCCTGACCGGGAACCCCCATGATCGCCCCGGTCCCGTAACCCATCAGCACGTAATCGGCCACGTAGATCGGAACCTGCTGGTCGTTTACCGGGTTGAGGGCGTAACGCCCGGTGAAGACCCCTGTCTTGTCCCCTTCGGCCATGCGCTCGATCTCGGTGGCCGAGGCCGATGCTGCGATGTACTCCCGGGCCTCCTGCTCGTTCTCGCTGCCCTCGATCAAGCTCCCCACCAGTGGATGGTCGGGAGCGAGCACGCAGAAAGTCATGCCGTAGATGGTGTCGGGCCGGGTGGTGAACACCTCGAAGCTCAGGTCGCCACCCGCCACCGCGATCGTGAATCGCGCCCCCTCCGACCGGCCGATCCAGTTGCGTTGCATGGTGCGCACCCGGTCGGGCCATTCGTCCAACTGGTCCAGGTCGTCGAGGAGTCGGTCGGCGTAGTCGGTGATCCTGAAGAACCACTGCGCGAGATTCTTCTTCTCGACGATCGTGCCGCAGCGCTCACAGGCCCCGTCGACCACCTGCTCGTTGGCGAGGACGGTTTGGTCCTTGGGGCACCAGTTGACCGGTGCCTCCTTCTTGTAGGCGAGACCCCGCTCGAAGAGTTGGAGGAACAGCCATTGGTCCCAGCGGTAGTAGTCGGGATGGTGGGAGGCCAGCTCACGATCCCAGTCGTACATCGCCCCCAGCTGCTTGATCTGACGGGTCATGGTGACGATCTGGGCCTCGGTGTTCTCCCGGGGGTTGACCCCGCTCTCTATGGCCGCGTTCTCTGCGGGCAGACCGAAACTGTCCCAACCCATTGGCGAGAGGACGTTGAACCCACGCATTGTCTTGTACCGGGTGAGGAGGTCCCCGAACGTGTAGTTGCGGATGTGGCCCTGATGCAGCGCACCCGAGGGATATGGGTACATGCAAAGGTTGTAGAACTTGGGCCGCGACGGGTCCTCGGTGGCGCGGAAGACCTTCTCAGACTCCCAGCGCTCCTGCCACTTGGCTTCGATCTTCTGGTGGTCGTAGGACATCGAGCCGATGAGGGTACCTCCACGTGATTGGGACGAATGCGGGCCATATACGATCCTGTGCCTATCCAATTACGGAGGCTTCCGGCATGAACCCAGAACGGGTCGGTGTTATCGGTGGTGGGTTGATGGGGTCGGGCATTGCCGAGGTCTTCGCCAGGGCGGGCAGCCAGGTCGTGGTCCATGAGATCGATGCGAATGCCGCCGAGGCGGCACAAGCCCGGATCGAAGCCTCGCTGGCACGGGCCGTGGAGCGAGGCAAGCTGGAGGCATCGTCACGGGACCAGGCTCTTGCCGGCATCATGGTGTCGACGGACCTTGCAGACCAGGCGGACCGTCGTCTTGTCATCGAAGCAGCCAACGAAAACGAAGCCCTGAAACGCCAGATCTTCGCCGACCTCGATGCTGTCGTCGTGGACCGGGACGCCATCCTCGCCTCGAACACCTCATCGATCCCCATCACCCGGCTCGCCTCGGTCACCAGTCGCCCCGATCATGTGGTGGGGCTGCATTTCTTCAACCCCGTCCCGATCATGGCCCTGGTCGAAATGGTGACCACGGTGATGACTGCGCCAGAGGTTGCGGCAAGGGCCAGGGACTACGCCGAAGGCCTCGAAAAGACGGTCATCGAATCCAGAGACCGCGCCGGGTTCATCGTCAACATGCTTCTCGTCCCCTATCTCCTGGGTGCGATCAAGATGCTTGAAGCCGGCTTCGCCACTCGGGAGGACATCGACACCGGCATGCGTCTGGGCGCCAACCATCCGATGGGACCACTCGAGTTGTCCGATTTCGTCGGGCTCGACACCATGAAACTGATCGCCGATGTCCTCTTCGACGAGTTCAAGGACCCGATGTACGCCTCCCCACCTTTGCTCACCCGTTTGGTCGAGGCCGGCCTCCTGGGGCGGAAGACGGGCCGCGGCTTCTACGAATACGGCTGACCTCCGCCCACGCGTCGTGGTTGGGAAGGGCCAGCTGAAATGGTGGAGATCAAATGGGCCACACGGCCCATTGCCCAAGCGCCGGCTTTTGCGGAATTATCCACAGGGTAAGACGTGGGAGCTGGAGAAGGACCTGGGAGTCAGAGATGTTGGGCGATCGGGCCGTGGTGCTGGAAAGTCGGAGGACAGCCGCGACAGACAGTCTCGTGCCCATTTGTGCGATGCTCGAGACCGACCGTCATCTGCTCGGCACCTGGGATGAGACCTGGGCGAGGCTCTTCGCCATCGACTGCGCGTCGATCGTGTATCGCCTCCACGTGCCCGGGATGGACGAGGCGGCCCGTGATCTCATCCACCGTCTACTCCATCAGGCCCGGAAGCTGACTATCAGCGAGCGTCACGAGGAACTGGAGTCGGTGCAGCGGGCCCTCATGGCAGGTTTGCGCGCCTCTTCGGACATGACCCGGCCGGTGTGGCTGGTCGCCCTCAACTCGCTCCTGCCCGACCCTTTCCGAGCCGCTCTTTTCACGGTGGAGTCAGCACTCGAATCGTTTGGCGGACGCCCCAACCCGCGTCGTGACGCGGTCATCGAGTCGATGCGAAGCCGACTGCTTTCCCGAACCGAAGAGGCGGCTCTCCTGGGAAGCCGCATCGCCTACGCCTGAACCGGTATCGCTCAGGACTCGGCGACCTTCTCCAACTCCCCCGTCCTCTCCAGAGAATCGGCAAGGTGAGGACGGGCCCCGCCCCTGACCACGAGCACCGGAACCGATGCACGTTCGATGGCCGATTCACGAAGTGCGGAGAGAACACCATCGAGGACTCCAGCAGGGGCGACCACCATCACAGAGGTTCCTTCGACAGCCTCCAGGGCATGGGCCACGCTCGGCTCCATCAGCAGCAAGGGCTCGACCTCGACCCCGAGGTTGGGTAGCTCGACCGGGATCGGGGATATGACCCTCAGCGGTCTGCGGTAACCCCGGGCCAGGCTTGCCGCCAGATCGAGAGCTGCGAAGTCGGCCGGCTCCCCTCGATACCACACCCCCACCGGGCCCGACCCCACTTCGCGGTAGGTGCTGGCACGGACCAGCACCGCCACATCACAGGAAGCGCTTTCCAGCAGCTCACCGGCGATCCCACCCAGGGGACGGTATCCCAGATAAGCCTGGTGGGAGCCGAGCAGGAGCATTCCCGCCCCCCTCCGCTCGACCAACCGGATCAACTCGGTCGAGGGCTCCGGCCCGACTGCTGTGACAATCTCGGCCTCGATTCCTTCGGCCTCCAAAGCGTCCTTCACCACCTCGAGCTCCTCGACGGCGTGGGCCTCGGCATCGTCCATGGCCGAGAGGTTGGCGCGCACTTGCTCGTAGCCTGGCGGCCTGACCACCGAGGCGAGAATGATGGTCGCCGGGGACTCGTCGAGCCAACGCAGCCGTCTGGCCAACTCCAGAAGAGGCCTTGCGGTGATCGGATCGGTGACTCCCACCATCACCCGGCGCTCGCGAGCAACGAGAGCCATCATCTCCCGGGTGACGTCACCGGCGAGATCCCGATCGATCTCCTCCCGCGGATAGAGCGTTGTGAGCAGCGGCGTCGTCATGAGAGTGGTGATCAAGGCCATCAGCACCAACATGGTGAACAGGGCCGGAGAGATGACCCCGAGACTCCGGCCGATCGTGAGAATCACGATTTCGGTGATGCCCCGGGCGTTCATCAGCACGCCAAGGACCGTCGAAGTGCGAAGGCTCTCTCCGTTGGCAAGACCGGCGATCATCGATCCTCCGAGTTTCCCGATGATGGCGATGGCAACGATCAACCCGGTCAGCCACCAGAGCTCCGCTCCCGAGACCAGGCCGATTCGAGTCGACAGCCCGACCACGGCAAAGAACACAGGAAGCAGGAACAACACGGTCACGTCCTCGAGCCGCTCGGTGATCTGAGCCGCAATCGAATGAGATCGTGGAAGCACGGCCCCGAACATGAAGGCGCCGAAAATGGCGTGGATCCCGATCGCCTCGGTGGCCCAGGCCGAGAGGAAGAGGGCCACGAATAGCCCGGACATGACTGTCGCCCCGATTCGACCCTTGTCGGGAGCGACCGACGCAACACGGGCGATCAAGGGGCGAACCACGAAGATCATGAACCCGACGAAGACCAGGGCCAGCAGCACCGTCAGAACGGCGTCGGCGGGGCCGGTGGCCTTAACGATTGCAACGACGACGGCCAGGATGCACCAGGCGGTGACATCGTCAACCGCGGCACAGGTGATTGCCAGGGCACCGATCCGTGTCCGGTGCAGACCGGTGTCGGTGAGGATGCGCGCCAGCACCGGGAAGGCCGTTACCGCCATGGCCGCCCCCATGAAGAGGGCGAAGCCGGTGAAGTCGCCACTTCCCACCAATGGGTAAATCAGGAGGGCGGCGGCCACGCCGAGGATGAAGGGCAGGACTATCGAATAGTGACTGACCAGGAGCGCGGTGCGCCCCGACCCTCGAATCATCTTGTGGTCGAGCTCGGCGCCGATCAGGAACATGAAGAAGATCAGCCCAAACAGAGCCAGGATCTGGAGGACATCGATCACCTCCGAGGGGAACAGGAAGGATGTGACCTCGGGGAAGAAGAGCCCCATCAAACTGGGCCCGAGAAGGATCCCTGCCACGATCTCCCCAATGACCCGGGGCTGGTTGATGCTGCGGAACAGCGACCCCAAGGCCCGCGCCGCCACGATGACCACGGCCACCGCCAACAGAACCCGGGCAACCATCTCGGCACCGTCCAGACCTTCCCCGGCAGTGGCATCGGCGGAGGACTCCTCACCGACGACGAAGACTTCGAGATCGCTGTCGCCGACGCTGACCACCCCTTCGAGGCTTCCATCCTCCAGGACCCGAGCCTCGAACAACGCAGGCTGCCCGGCGAGATCGGAGGTGTCTGCGCAGCTGCCGGTCAGATCCCCACGCCCGCTCTCCCGGTCGATCTCCCCGCCGACGATCCTTGGACCCAGATCCTCGGTCTCATCGCCGTGGGACCCGGGAACGTGAAGGTCGAGGAACACCCCGGACTGGACCGTGGCGACCCGTTCTCCGAGACATGACACTCCGTTGCCCTCCACGGCTCCCAGTGGAGAGGCCTGAGGTGCGGGGATGATCTCATTCCCCCGGGGGAGAACCAGCGCCAAACCCACGGCAGCGACCACCAGGATGCTGGCGTAGGTGAACACCGGGAGGAAACGACGACGCCGGTTCAAAAGAGGTGTGGTCATAGGCGAGCTGTCATCACAGGGATGAGGACAAGTTATGAACTACAAGCTACGGCCCACAAGTTCCTGGGTGGGCTGTCGAAGGTCGGCAGCGCTCACGCCCGAACCTTTTCAACCAATCTGACCTAGATCCAGGGTCAACCTATGGTGGTGACGATGTCAGAGGCCATCAAGCCTCGAAGGGCGAGTCTCGTCGTTGCATTGGTGGTGGCGGCCGTGATCGTCCCCGGGGAGCGGGCGAGCGCCCAAGCAGTCCCGTGTCCCACCGACATCCAGACGGCGTCGGTGGCACCTGCTCCCGAGTTCATCCCGTCGGCTGTGTCCAGCAACAGGGCCCGGAACTGGCTGCGGCTCCACCCAATGCCGATCTCCGGCCTGGTACCGACCGTTCCCAATCCTCCCAAACCGGTGGTGGATCGATACCTGGAGCAGTTCGGAGCCAACGTGGTCCACTTGTGGATGGAGGGCCCAGGTCAGGCGGAAGGCTGGCTCCAGTACCGACGGGGCACTGGTTTCATCACCTGGCTCTCCCCTGACGGAACATCGGTCGCATGGAACGGCTCGCAGTTCGTCGATACCGGGCAGTTGATGGGTGGGCTGGCACCGTCGACACCAGGCAGAATCGGGTTCCAGGTCGGGGATGAGCCAAACTCCGCTCAGGGCATGACGCAGATCGCGGCCGGAATCGACCGGATACGGGCGGCCGACCCAAATGCGCTCCTCTTCACCAATCTCACGTACTGGCTGCCCAACTTCGGCGAGATGGTGCAGCAGTACGTCTCCTCTGTCGACGCCGACGTGGTCCTCACCGGTGAATACAACTTCGAGGCCTCTCACTACACCGTCCTCGAGACATTCCGAAGGGCGGGCCTGGCCATGGGTGTGCCGTACTGGCAGTATCTCAATGCCTACGTTGGCCAGGAGACCGACTGTCAGGTCACTCATACCCGTTCAGACCTCTTGTGGCAGGCGATGGCCGGGCTCACCTACGGATACACCGGTCATTTCTGGTTCATCTACCAGGCGGCGGCGGTCGGGCACGAGTCAGCTACAAACTGGGGTGGCTCGATCCTGCTTCAGCCCACGGGGACCTGGGATGCCTCCCCCACCAGCTATCACGGGATAGTTGGCGACATCAACCAGCGCCTAGCCAACCTGGGCAAGGCGGTGACCAGATTGACTTCGACGGACGTGCGTTTCGTCCGGGCCGATCATCCTCTGAGCGAACAGCCGATCGATACTCAAACTTGGTCGGCTGGCGCTGGTGGGTTTCCCTATCTCGTCGGGGTGGCGCCCGCTCCCGGCCAGGCCCCCTTGGAGGTCCTGCTCGGCTTCTTCATCGATGAGTTCGGCGAGCGCTACGTGGTTGTGCAAAATGCGCGACACACCCACTCGACACGTCGACCCAATCCACCCTTACCGGGCTCAGACTCGGTAGGCACGATCCATCTGACGTTCGACTTCGGAAGCGCCCCCGCCGGGCTGCCAACGAACCGGATCCGCGTCTTGCGCTCGGTCGACGGCGTCCGGGGCGATCTGCCGCTCACGAACCTCGGCGGAAGTTTGCGTCGTGCCGACATCATCCTCGAGGCTGGCGATGCCGTAATGCTCAAGTACGCCACCGGGAGAGACTTCGTCCTTGGCCCGGCTCGTGAGAACGTCGGGCTGGTAGATCCGACCACAGGTATCTGGTACCTACGCCGGGGCGACCAGGTGACCTCCTTCTTCTATGGGAACCCCGGAGACACACCCTTTATGGGAGATTGGAACTGCGACGGCATCGACACCCCAGGCCTCTACCGGCGCTCCGACGGCTTCGTGTACCTTCGCGACTCAAACACCCAGGGCGTGGCCGACATCCGCTACTTCTTCGGCAATCGGTCGGACCTCCCGATCGCCGGAGATTTCGACGGTGACGGCTGCGACACCGTTTCCCTCTACCGCCCGTCGGAGGGCAAGGTTTACGTCATCAACAGACTCGGATCCGGTGCCTCCGGCGTCGGGGCCGCCGACCTGTCGTATTACTTCGGCAACCCGGGGGACAAACCATTCGCCGGTGATTTCAACGGGGACGGCATCGACACGATCGGTCTTCATCGCGAAACGACCGGCCTGGTCTATTTTCGTAACACTCACACCCAGGGCGTCGCCGACCACCAGTTCTTGTTCGGAAACCCGGCAGACCTGCTCGTCGCCGGAGACTGGACGGGAGTCGGCTTCTCCACTCCGGCGCTATTCCGACCGAACGGGGCCCGTTTCTTCTTCCGGCACACCAACACCCAGGGGGTGGCCGACAACTCGTTCCCTATGGGCAACCCGGGCTGGCTCCCGGTGGCAGGGTCATTCGGCTGATCCATACCATTTGCTCTGACCGCGTCACCCGAATCGGTCGGTTCGTCGTCTGTAGAGCATGAAACTCCGATGGATCTATCTCGGCCTCATGGTGGCGTTGACCATCGCGGTCTTTGTGTTTCAACTACTAGGAAGCACCGAGGTGGCCGGGCATGCCTTCTTTCATCTGATATTCGCCGCCGGGATCCTGGTCTTGATGTGGTTCATACCACGCCCGGTGTCGGCTCCGAATCGATGGCTGTGGAGGGGAGGCTGGGCGCTCTCGGCGGCCTGGTGGATCGAGGCCCTGGGCGCTTTCGGATACGACGATCAGGCAACGTCGGCCGTGCCCGGACTCTATTCGGTTCACGATCTCGCTTGGATCGTCCTCTTACCGGCGCTGATAATCGTCATCGGATCGGCATGCGCTCTGGTTTGGGTGAGGCTGCCCCGGCCGGCAGCGGTTGCCGTGGTCGCAGTCGTTTCTACCGGCAGCCTCTTTCTGATCGCCACGGCGATCGGACTTGCTCCATAGACCGAACCAGCGTGAACCGGTTACGTTCTGCCCTGAGATCGCACCGAAGCCTGACAGGGGTGGTGGACGAGCGCTATCCGCTCGGTGGCCAGATGAGGTCGACACCGCCCTTCTCGATCAGGGACTCGACCGCGGCGCGTAGCTCCCCCGAAGCGATCCGGCCTTCCAAATAGAGGCCCGGACAGGAGGTCGCGGCGTAGTCCCCGTGACCGGCGATGGTGGCGGGCGAGACGTCGTAGTGCTCGGAGGCCCAGGCCAACACCTTGCCGAGAGACTCGAACTGGGCCGCGGTGGGTCTCTCCACCTCGAAGTTGCCCTCCACCACCACCAGGAAATGGCCGGTGGTGTCATAACTGGTCGCGGTATCTCCCCGGAAGGCGGAGTCCCTTCCCTCGTAGATGGTGCCGTCGATCCCGATCAACAGGTGATAGGCGATGTCGGGCCAACCTTGACCTGACATGTGCCAGTTCTGCCATCCCCGAAACTGGGAAGGGCCGGTCACTCCCACCTGATCTCCGGCATGGTGGACGGTCAGCCTGGTGATGGTATGAGGCACCATTCGCTCCAACTCCGGCGGGCGGGCACCCCAGTCGCCCCGCGACACCACGGACACCGCGGGGATCGGAGGACATCCGGGTGGTGGGGTGCCTCCTCCGGGTAGGACTCCGAAGTTTCCGGCGACGGGTAGTCCGGTGCGCAGCCCGTAGGTGAGTGTCTCGTCGGCTACCCCCTGAGTGTTGGTGTAGCGGAGGTAACTGGTGCAGTTCGAGGGACGGAACAGTCCCACCGTTTCCGGTCCCGGGGCACCGCGGTTGGCCCATTCGGCGGCGACCATCTTGTCCCCCGGATCACCGAAGATGAACTGGCTGTCGGCGACGCCTTGGGTGTGGGTAAACCGGAAGTAGACAAGACCGGTGGATTCACGGTGGAGACCGACCTCGTCGATCCCATCGTCGTCGAAATCCCCGACGTAGGGCTTGTCTCCAGGGTTGCCGAAGAAGTAGGAGAAGTCGGCTGCTCCGAGACCGCCGTCGTTGGCGCCCAAGGCGTTGATGATGAACACCCGACCCTCCGACGGCCGATAGATAGACACCGTGTCATCGCCGTCACCGTCGAAATCACCGGCCAGGGGAATATCTCCGGGGTTGCCGAAGAAGAACCGGATGTCAGCGACCCCTTGGCTGTTGGAGTTGCGCAGGTAGACGAACCCGTCGGACTGTCGGTACAAGCCCGGGGTCTCGTCGCCGTCACCGTCCCAATCCCCGACGAACGGAAGATCGCCGGGGTTGCCATAGAAGAACCTGGTGGTGGCTCCGTTAGCCGGGTCGCGGAGATACCACTCCCCGGTGGCGGTGTCGACGATCCCGATCGAACCTTCCTGAGCTAGAGCCGGGGCCGCGGCTCCTAGAAGGAGGGCTACTGCCGCCAGTGCGGAGACAAAACGACGCATTCGGCTCCCATAACCACTCCCCAGCTAAGCCCCCACCCGCCGGTCGGATGATCCGTCGGCGAGAGGACTCGATTCTTGTTGTTGAGAGGGTACGGACCCTTGAACGCGAAACCTACTCCATGAGGAGGGGAACCCCGATGAGCTCCCCGGTGATGACGATGCCGACCAACAGCCCGACCAGTGTCGAAAGGATGACGCCGATCGACCGGTCATGCTCCCGGATCATCGCAAGGACTCCGCTCACCAGCGCAGAGAGCCCACCAACGACCGCGAACAGAGCGGGGCCGGCCAGCCACCAATTGTCGAAGAAGGTATCGAATTCACCCCGATCCTGCCCCGAAAGTGTCACCAACCATAAGGTGATTAGACCCACGCCGAAAACCCCGGCCGAGCCAACCGACCAGCGGCCAAAGCGCTCAGTCGGCCAGAAATGGATGTGAAACTGCCGGTCACCTGTACTTGTGGTCATATCAGACCTCCATTCACCCATTCAATTACTCCACGAAGCCGCAGGAAACCAGGGCCGATTGGCACCTTTGAGCAGGAGAAGGGGCGCCGCTCATCCGCCGTTTCGCGATCTCGAATTGAGCCGGAAGACCGGCGGCCGCGGTTAGGGCTTGAGTTCAAACACAAGCAACGCTCTTCCCCCTTCCTCCAAGGCGCATTGTTTTTCGCGCTCCAACTCATCGGAGATGAGCCCGGCGTAGGCTCGCAAATAGGTCTTCAAAGGGGGTGACCGCTCGAAAGAACATCGATGTGACCACCATTTAGACGAACACTGGAGAGCACCATGCCAATCGTTGACGAGAGCATCATCATCAACCGCCCGCGCACCCAGGTTTTCGCCTTCGCCGCCGATCCGGAGAACGTACCGCTGTACAGCTCGAACCTCATTGAGTTCAAACAGCTCACACCGGGACCCGTGCAGAAGGGCACTCAGGACGCGGGAGCGGTCAAGGTCGCCGGAAAGAGAATCGACTGGACCACCGAGATCGTCGAGTTCGAAGAGGATCGGCGCTCGGTGAGCCGCAGCATCGACTCTCCTATCGCCTTCGAGATCGACTTGACCTATGAGGATGTCGAGGGCGGCACCAAGGTCCTTTGGCACCAAGAGTCGGATTCCTTCGGCGGCTTCTTTGGGAAGCTGGCCGACCCACTGGTAAACCGGATGTACGCCAAAGACGTCCGTTCCAACCTGGAGAAGCTCAAGGAACTCCTGGAAGCCGAGTAAGAGCACCAGGAGGTGATTAACCAAGAAAAAACTCCGACAAATCGATCGGATTGTGGGGCTGGATTCAAGGCATCAAAGGCTGTTGACCGCCGATGCGTGGGCGACCAGGCGCTGACGTTGCGCCTCCGCCTCGCCGGCCAGCGCGGCCGCTCCGTACCAAGCGACTGAGACCTGCGTCTGCATTGCGTCCTCAAGATCGGCCCGAAGTTCGGCCCGCATCGATAAACGGCCCAGACCGGGATGCTTGGAGCTCCGAGCGAAGGCTTCGAACGGGCGCCACTCCAGGATTTCCTCGACCGAACTGAGCCTTTCGGCAGCACAACTACTCAAGGTTCCGACTCCGCGGCGCCCGCCTGGAGACTCCTCATCGATGCTCAAGAGCCCTTCCCAGGCCTGCCGCCGATGCGGCGAGCTGAGTTCCTCCCATACGGTCATCGGCGGAGCCGATACCTGAAGATCCACCAGAGCCAGGCCGCCGCGATATGCCGGTATCTCGAAGAGCTCGGCGACCTCCACCGGCCTCAGGGCTGAACCGGGTGAAGGCCCCGCCCCTGAACTAGCTTTGGTCGCCAGGAGGATACGGGATGCGACGGTACAGCCCTCTGGTCGCGGCAATCGTGCTGGCTGCATGTTCAGCCGGTGGAACCGCGAGCGAGGCCTATGTGCGCCGGACGGCCGATGAGTTCAGCACGCTGGTTGCGTCCGTAGATGCCGCCTGGAACAGCAAGTCGATCGATGGGATCCGCCAGATCTACACAGAGGACGTCGTGCACGACGAGGGGAGCTCACTCAACCACTTCGAGGGGATCGACGCCATCCTCGCCATGGCCACCGTGCTCTTCCCTTCGCTGCCGGGTAACCAGGCGACGGACCTGCTCTATGTGGGAATGGACGCGGGAGTGGGTATGTCCGGAAGCGACGGCGTGCTCGGGATCGCCCGGGCGACCAACGAGGGCCCTCTCGAAGAGATCGACGTGCTCCGCGTAACCGAAGGCAAGGTCTCCTCCTGGACCGCCTTCTTCGCCGACGGACGATTCAGTGAAGCCGGTGCACTGCCGGATCTCTACGCAATTGCCTGGTCGTCTGGCGATCCGCAAGCGGTGGGGAGCCTTTACGCGGCGACTGCCGTGCGGGTCGATAGCCTGTTCGGCGACGAAGCGGACGGGCGAGAGGCCATCGTTCAGACGGCCCGCAACTTCATCGAGCGGCACCCGGGAGCAGGTTGGGACTTGATCCTTGCCTTCGGCGACGTGGGAACCTACCAGGATCCGGCGCCGCGCGGCGGCATCTACGAAATCACCGCACCAGGGCCGAACGAGGAGCCATGCCGGGTGACGGTGGCCGTGGTTTTCGATTACGAGGCGAGGGAGATCACCGAGGAATCGGTCTTCTACGACGCCGACTCACTGCTCGCTTGCGAGTGGTTGAACTGAACGTCGCCGCTCTCCTTCCGCTCAGTGCCGATGCACCCTCCTCGGGTAAGTATCCCAGTCAAAGGCATCGCCGTTGAGGACCACGCTCTCTTGTGAATGGGGACGGATTCCCTCAGAGCAGCCAAGATTCCGGTTGGCTTGATCCGATTGACTCGGTCTTCGATAGGAGATTGAACTCGAACGCTGGCGGACGCTGGCGACCTCTTCGCGGACTCGAGGTGGAATCCGCACTCGGCGAACCACTCCCGTGATCGACGAAATCCCCCACTAGTACTTAGGGATTCTCGGAAGTGGAGCTGAGGGGATTTGAACCCCTGACCCCTTGACTGCCAGTCAAGTGCTCTGCCAGGCTGAGCTACAGCCCCATGATGGGAGACGGGAGTTTATTCGGGCTCCCCTCCCAAGGGGTAACTCGTCCTATCCGTCGGCTATCGCCGGCTCCACCCACTTGACCCGCTCGGCGTCGCCCCACAGCCGCTCCAGACCGTAGAAGTCACGTGGGGAGGCCTGAAACAGGTGGACGATGATGTCACCGAAGTCGAGCAGCACCCACTCCCCCTCGGGACGGCCTTCGCTCCGTAGCGGTTTGATCCCCTTGTCCTCGCGGAGCTTCTCCTCGACTTGGTCGGCCAGCGACTGGACATGAGGACGGGAGGACCCGGTGGCGATCACGAAGACGTCCGAGAGAACGAATATCCCTTCGACATCGAGCAAGACGATGTCGATGCCCTTTTTGCTGAAGATGGCGTCGGCAGCCATCCGGGCAAGTTCCGCACTGTTCTCTACGAGCCTTCCTCCTGATCGAATGAGCCCCCCACCCTATCGTCTCCATCGGGCTCTTCATACAGACCCAGCCCTTCGATGTAGTCATGCACCGCCAACGGCACCAGGAAGCGGAAGGGCTCACCGATTTGGGCCATCTCCCTGATCTCGGTGCCACTGATCTCGAGCACGGCCATGTCGAGGAACACAGCCTGTGGTATCACGGACTGCACCTCCCGGGCGTCGGTGCCGGGTCGAGGGACAACGAGGACTGACACCCGATCCACCACCTCGTCCCAGCGGTGCCAGGTGGGAAGACCGAGGGCGGCGTCGGCTCCGAGGATCAACGACAACTCCTCGTCCTCAGGGAAGGAAAGAACGGTGTCGATGGTGTAGGTGGGGCCTTCCCGCTCGAGTTCCCGATCGTCGACTTCGAAACCATCGATATCACTGATCGCCAGACGGATCATCTCCAGGCGGTGGGCGGCGCCGGTCAGGAGACGGTCGCCTTTCTGCCAGGGCTCTCCGGCCGGCATGAAGACCACCCGATCGAGGCTGGCCTGATAGAGGGCGGTTTCCCCGGCGTGGAGATGGGCAATGTGGATCGGGTCGAAGGTCCCGCCGAGGATGCCGGTGCGCACGACGCCGAGGATAGGGGGCGGGAGGGGTCACCAACCGGAGGGCGCGGGTG
>Ga0209108_10000489_pt1 | contig 21872 bp, 18 predicted proteins | sample Rifsed10ft1_FD_184003 | JGI IMG/M metagenome (GOLD analysis project Ga0209108, IMG submission 184003) | Soil microbial communities from Rifle, Colorado, USA - sediment 10ft 1 (version 2) | ecosystem: Environmental > Terrestrial > Deep subsurface > Rock core/Sediment | place: Rifle, Colorado...
TCCGGCGTGATCGCCCGCGGGTACCGGTCGTTGGTGAACGTCGCGTGCGGGCCGACGAAGACGCCGTCCTCCAGCGTCACGCCGCGGAAGACGCTCACCCGGTTCTGCAGCTTGACGTTGCTGCCGATGACGGCGCCGCCGTCGACGAAGACGCCGTAGCCGATGCTGCAGTCGTCGCCGATGACCGCCCCCGCCCGGACGTGGGCGTGGTTCCAGACGCGCGTGTTCGGCCCGATCTTGGCGCCGCGCTCTACCTCAGCGGTTGGGTGGATCACGCTCCAGTATCTCGACGATCCTGCTTGCCGCCGTGCCGTCGCCGAAGGCTGGCTCAGGCGGCGTTTGCGGTCGAGGCCTCTGCGCCGCCTCGACGATGCGTTCCGGGTCGCGGCCGGCGAGGACGTTCCAGCCGCCCCCAAGCGTCTCCGGCCACTCCGATTCAGTCCGCAGCGTAACACAGGGCACCGCGAGGAAGTAAGCCTCGCGCTGGACGCCGCCCGAGTCCGTCAGCACGGCGCGGGCGCCGCGCTCCAGCGCCAGCATCTCGAGGTAGCCCACCGGCTCCTCCAGGCGCACGTTCGCCGCCGGGACGATTCCCGCCGCCTTCAGCGCCGCCCGCGTCCGTGGGTGCGCCGGAAACACGACGGCCGCGTCCAGCCGCCCGAAGGCGTGGAGCAGCGAGCGCAGCGTCTCCGCGGCGTCCGTGTTCGCGGCGCGGTGGACGGTCGCCAGGTAGTAGCCGCCCGGCGTCAGCCCGCGCGCCTTCAGCGCCTCGTCGTTGACGTGAGATAGCGAGGCGCGCAGCGAGTCGTACATCAGGTCGCCGACCTGGTAGACGCCGCCCTCGATCCCCTCGCGCCGCAGGCACTCGACGGCCGTCGTCGTCGGGCAAAAGAGGTAGGTCGAGACGTGGTCCGTGACGACGCGGTTCAGCTCCTCCGGCATCGAGCGGTCGTAGCTGCGCAGCCCTGCCTCGACGTGCGCGACGGGTATCTGCAGCTTCGCGGCGGCGAGAGCCCCGGCCAGCGTCGAGTTCGTGTCGCCGTAGACGATGACGACGTCCGGCCTCTGCTCCACGAGCACCGGCTCCAGGCGCTCCAGCATGCGCGCCGTCTGTACGGCGTGGCTTGCCGAGCCGACGCCCAGGTTCACGTCCGGCGCCGGCAGGCCCAGCTCGCGGAAGAAGACGTCGGAGAGGAGGTCGTCGTAGTGCTGGCCGGTGTGGACGAGGACCTCTTCGTGGCGTTTGCGCAGCTCGCGGCTCAGCACGGCCGTCTTGATGAACTGCGGCCTCGCCCCGACGATGGAGACGATTCTCATGCCCCAGGGGGTACAGGGGCGCAGCCCCTGACGGGGGGACTGGGGGGTGTCCCCCCAGCCTCTTCATTAACTGGGCGAAGCAGACCGAGAGGGATGCGTAGCCGAAGCGATGAGGCGTCAAAGCTTGCTTCGGGCTTGCGGCCCTCGCAAAGACGGATCACGGCTCCTGCGGCGCCGGCAGCGGCTCCGACTCGGGCTCTCCGGCCGCCGCGCCCTGGTCGAAGCGGGCGAGGGCGTGCAGCCGCGCCGGCAGGTTCCCCGTCCGCCGCCGCCGGTCCACCTCCAGCTCGCGGATCCCTGCCAGGAGCTCCGGCGCCGAGAAGCGCCGCGACGAGACCGCCCGCAGCACCCGCTCGTGCGTCGTCGGCTCCAGGCGCTCGTGCTCGCCGATGAGGCTCTCGCGCAGCTTCTCGCCCGGGCGCAGCCCCACGTACTGGATCTCGATGTCCCTGCCGGGCTCCATGCCGCGCGAGCGGATCAGCCGCTCCGCCAGCTCGCCGATGCGCAGCTCCTCGCCCACGTCGAGCAGGAAGACCTCGCCGCCGCGCGAGAGCGCCGCCGCCTGCACCACCAGCCCCGCGACCTCGTTGACGGTGAGGAAGTAGCGCGCTACTTCAGGGTCGGTCACGCGCACCGGCCCGCCGCCCTCGATCTGGCGCGCGAACAGCGCGAGCACCGTCCCCCGCGAGTCGATGACGTTGGTCAGGCGCACGGCGCAGAAGCGCGTCGGCCCTTTCATCGACGTCACCAGCAGCTCGCCCACCCGCTTCGTTGCGCCGTAGACGCTGGCCGGGTTCACGGCCGTGTGGCTGGAGAGGAAGATCACCTGCTCCGCCGCCACCGCCTGCGCCGCCTCGAAGACGTTGAGCGTGCCCAGCACGTTCGTCTCGAAGCCCTGGTCTGGGTGTTCCTCGAGCATCGCCACGTGCTTGTAGGCGGCGAGGTGGAAGACGACCTGCGGTCGCGTCGCCTCGAAGATGTCGACTAGCCTCTGGCGGTCTGTGACGCTACACAGCCAGTGCTCGATCGGCCGGCTGGGGGCGCTCTTCTGCTGCAGCTCCAGGCGCAGCTCGTAGAGGCCCGTCTCGCTCGTGTCCAGCAGGTGCAGCGCCGCCGGGCCGAGGCCGAGCACCCGTCGCGCCAGCTCGGCGCCGATGGAGCCCGCTGCGCCCGTGATGAGCACCACGCGGCCGTGGACCGATCGCCGGCAGGCCTCGTCGTCCACATCCAGGGCCTCGCGCGCAAGCAGGTCCTCCACCGTGATCTCGCGCATCTCCACCCGCTGGGCGCGACCCTCCATCACGTCGGCCAGGCCGGGCACCAGGCGCACCGGCACCTTCGCCGGCTCCACCAGCGCCAGCACCTCCTGCAGGCCGGGCGCCCGCTCCGGCGGCTGCGCCAGCGCGACGAGGTCGATGCGCTGCTCCCGGATTACGTTCGGGATGTCGTAGCGGCCGCCGACCACCGGTATGCCGTGCACGCGCTTGCCGCGCAGGCCGGCGTTGTCGTCGATGAAGCAGACGGCGCGATACGGCTGGCTGCGGTTGTGCTGCAGCTCCCAGGCGAGGAGCTGCCCCGTATCGCCGGCGCCGACGATGAGCACGCGCTGCTGCGGCCCCTCCGCCACCGCCAGGCCGGACGCCGTCCACAGGCGCGGCAGGATGCGGGCCATGCCGTGGAAGAGGAAGATGAAGGCGGCGCTGATCACGTTCACGGAGAGCGGGATCGGCCGCTTGGGCAGGAGGATCTGTACGGTCAGGATGCCCGCCGTGACGATGCCGACGGCGACGGCCAGCAGCAAGGCGTCGCGGACGCTGCCGTACTGCCACGCCGTCCGATAAACGCCCAGCACCTGGTAGGCGAGGATGTAGGCGAAGGCGATGAGCGGCCCCGCCCAGGCCAGCTGCCGCCACGACTCGCCCGGCACGTCGCCGTCAAACTTCAGCGACAGCGCCAGCACGTAGCTCAGGAGAACAATCGAGATGTCGAGCAGGAGGGAGAGGGCGAGGCGGCCGCTGCGGAGCAACCAGTCGCGCCGGCCGGCGATGGCGGGGGCGTCGTCCTTCATCGGGCGCCCTCCCGGCGGAGGACGACGCCGAGCGTCTTCAGCATGATCTGCACGTCGACCCAGAACGGGTGTTTGTCGACGTAGGCGAGATCGTAGGCCATGATCTCGGCGTAGGTCAAATCGGTGCGGCCGTTGATCTGGGCCAGGCCCGTGATCCCAGGCTTCACGGCGTGACGCCGGCGCCACTCCGGCCGGTACTGCGCCACCAGCTCCGGCTCGTCCGGGCGCGGCCCGACGACGTGCATGTCGCCGCGCAGGACGTTCAGCAGGTTCGGCAGCTCGTCCAGGCTGCAGGCGCGCAGTGCCCGGCCGATGGCCGTCTTCGTCCCCCGCGGCCGGAACTGAAACGACTCGATGTCGCCCACCTCGGAGGCAGCGCGCGCCTCTTCCGGCGGCGCCACCGTCATCGAGCGGAACTTGAGCACCTCGAAGGGCTTCTCGTCCTTGCCGACGCGCTTCTGGCGGAAGAGCACCGGCCCCGGCGACTCCAGCTTGATCAGCAGCGCGATGAGGGCCAGCAGCGGGCTCAGCACCACCAGCGCCAGCGTCGCCACGATGACGTCGAAAACGCGGCGCTGCTCCTCCTCAGCGGCCGCGCAGTCGCCCTTGAGCGCTTCTCGTCTACTCAACGGAGCTCTCTTCCTGTCATTGCGAGCAAGGCGAAGTAATCTCTGACGCATCTACGAGGGTCAAAGATTGCTTCGTCGCTGGCGCTCCTCGCAATGACAGTCGAGGCCTCAACGCCTCTTCTCGCCAAGGATCGCCTCCACGGCGCCCACGACGCGCTCGACGTCTGCTTCGCTCATCAGCGGGAAGAGCGGCAGCGAGACCAGCCGCTCGAACTCGCGCTCCGTCACCGGGTAGTCGCCCTTCCCGAAACCAAAGCGCTCGCGATAGTAGGGATGGTAGTGCACCGGCAGGTAGTGCACCGCCGTGCCGATGCCGCGCTCCCGCAGCGCCGCGATGAAAGCGTCGCGGGAGATGCCGGCCTCGCGCAGGCGGACGACGTAGAGGTGCCAGTTCGACTCCACCTCCGGGCGCACGGTCGGCGTCTCGACCTCCGGCACGCGAGCGAAGAGCTTCTCGTAGAGAGCGGCCAGGCGCGTGCGCTTTTCGTTGAACTCGCGTAGCCGTCTCAGCTGGCCGAGGCCGAGGCTCGCCTGCAGGTCCGTGAACGGGTACTTGAAGCCGGGCTCCGTGACGGTGTAGAAGGGCTGTCCCTCCTTCGCGTAGCGGTTCCAGGCGTTCGAGTCCAGCCCGTGGTTGCGCAGCGAGGCCACCTTCTCGGCCAGCGCCGCGTCGTCCGTCGTGACGATGCCGCCCTCGCCGGTCGTCATGTTCTTGATGGCGTAGAAGCTGAAGACGGTGGCATCGCCCAGGCTGCCGATGGGCCGTCCCCTGTAGTAGGCGCCGGCGGCCGTCGCCGCGTCCTCGATGACGAGGAGGCCGTGTCGCCGGGCGATGGCGAGGATCTCGTCCATGCGACAGGGCTGGCCGGCGTAGTGCACGGGCATGATCGCCTTCGTGCGCGGCGTGACCCGCCGCTCGATCTCCGCCGGGTCGATGTTCAGGTCGTCGGCGCAGATGTCGGCCAGGACGGGCGTCGCGCCGGCGTGGACGATGACGTTGGCCGTCGCCGGGAAGGTCAGGGGCGAGGTGATGACCTCGTCGCCCGGCCCGACGCCGGCGGCGAGCAGCGCCAGATGCATCCCCGCTGTGCAAGAGCTGACCGCGACCGCGTGCTCCGCGCCCGCCAGCTTGCGAAACTCCGCCTCGAAGCGCTGCGTCTTCCCCCCGTAGACCAGCCAGCCGGAGCGAAGTGTATCGACGACCTCCGCGATGTCGTCCTCGCTGATGTCCGGCCGTGTAAGGGGCAGGAAGTCGTCTGGCAAGCCGAGCCTTCGAGCGGCGTCAGATGGAGACGGCCGCGACGTAATGAGTCCGCACGAAGGGTAGCATCTCCAGCGCCGTACAGGCGAGCCAGCCGCCCGGCAGCCCGATGAGCGCCCGGACGATGGGCGGCGCCAGCGTCGTGGCGCGGAACGCGACGCGCCGGCCGGCGAAGAGGCGGCGCACCTCGGCGCGACGCAGCGGCAGGGCGTCGCGGTTCGTCGGGTTCGTCCAGAAGTCGTAGAGGACGACGAGGCCGCCGGGCTTCGTCACGCGCGCCATCTCGCCGGTAACGCGCCGTCGGGCGTCCCCGTCGACCACCGACGAAAGCAGCGTGAAGCCCAGCACAAGGTCGAAGCTCCCGTCCTCGTAGGGCAGCGCCTGCGCGTCGCCGACCTCGATGCGCGCGCCCGGCGTCAGCTCCCGCGCCCGCTGCACTCGCTCCGCCAGCAGGTCGACGCCGCGGAGGTCCTCGGCGCGGGCGCCGTAGCGCAGCAGGTCGCGCAGGACGCCGCCGTCGCCGCAGCCCACGTCCAGCACGCGCCGGCCGGTCAGAGGCAGCATCCCGGCGGCGCGAAGCAAGGTCAGCAGCGCCCGCTCCCGCGACTGGTAGATGAACAGGTTCGCCGGCTGCCAGTAGTCGTAGCGCGCGTCCAGGCCCAGCGCCGCCCGCCGCGCGTAGGCAGCGCGGACGCGGGCCGCCTCGCGCTCAGCCTCTCCGCTCATGGCGGTGAGGGAGCCCGATCAGCCTGATCAGGCAGATCGTCGGCGGTCAATCGCGCGATGCGTTGCGCGCCCGGCGGACGAGCCCCCTGAGCGCGCCCGCGAGCATGCCGGCGCCGGCCGAGAAGTGGATGGTCGCGAAGGCGAGCGGCAGGTACGGCGCCTCGCGCCAGTTGCCGCGTCGCGCGATGCGCAGCGACGCCACCAGGTTCGCCGTCCAGTAAGCGCTGGCGGCCACGGCGGGAATGAGGACGAAGCGCCGCTCGATGAAGCTCAGGAGACCGCCACCGGCCAACGCCAGCACCAGCGCCGACGGCGCCAGGTGGCGCGCCCGCAGCCGGCCGGGGTGGCGGCCGAGCACGGACGCCTTCGCCAGGCCGTAGCCCCAGTACTGCCGCGCCAGCGCCGCCAGCGTCGGCCGCGAGTAGTACACGCAGCGGATCGCCGGCGTCAGGAGGATGCGCCCGCCCGCGTCGCGCAGGCGGTAGTTGAACTCGTCGTCCTCGCCGCGGTCGATGTCCTCCGCGAAGTAGCCGACGCGCTCGAACACGTCGCGCCGGTAGGCCGCGAACGGCACCGAGTCCGTCCACTGCTCGACCTGCGAGTGCCGGAAGGTGGTGTCGCCGACGCCGAAGGGTGACGACATCGCCAGGGCGATGGCGCGGCCCACCGTCCCGTGGCCACGCGTCTCGATCGGCCCGCCGACGGCGTCGGCGCCGCTCTCGGCGAGCGCCTTCACGCTCGCCGAGATGAAGCCGGGGTCGACGCGGGTGTGGCCGTCCACCTTGACGATGATCTGGCCTTTGGCGAGCGATAGGCCGAGGTTCATGCCGGCGGCCGTCGTCCGCTTCTTGTTCGTCGCGACGTAGACGGTGAGGCCGGCGCTCTCCGCCGTGTGCTTCACCTCGTACTCCGTCGCGTCCGTCGACTCGCCGTCCAGGACGATGACCTCGAAGCGCTCGCGCGGGTAGTCCTGCGCCGCGAGCGCCTGCAGGCAGCGGCCGATGAACCCCGCCTCGTTGCGCACGGGGATGAGCACGGAGACGAAGGGACCCGCTTCGCGGGGCGCCTCCGCCTTCGCCTTTCGTCGCGTCCGCGTCTGATGCGTCGTCATTTGCGGTTGCCCCATGCCCCAGCCTTCAGGCTGGGGTCGTGCCGCCCCTCACGCGCCCATCCTCAGATCGGCGTGCCGCGACCCGTCTCTGCCCTCGAGCAGCCGGCGATAGATCAGCTCCATCTGCGCCGCGTTGCGCCGCCAGTCGTAGCGCTGGGCGACGTACTCCCGGCCGGCCGCGCCCAGGCGCCGCCGCAGCTCCTCGTCCTCCGCCAGCCGGCCGATGGCCGTCGCCAGCGCCGTCGCGTCCTTCGCCGGCACCAGCAGCCCCGTCACGCTATCGCGCACGACGTCCGGGATGCCGTGCACGCTCGTCGCTACCACTGGCAGGCCGGTCGCCGACGCCTCGACGGCAGCGACGCCGAAGCCCTCGGCGGTCGAAGGCAGGACGAAGACGTCCAGCTCGCGCAGAAAGGCCGGCAGCTCTTCGTGCTCCAGCCAGCCGCGGAAGTCGACCGCGTCGCCGACGCCCAGGCGCCGCGCCAGCGCCTCCAGCTTCTGCCGCTCCGGCCCCTCGCCCGCCAGGCGCAGCGTCAAGCGCTCGCCGAAGCGCCGGCGCAGCGCCGCGAACGCCTCGATGAGGTAGGCGATGCCCTTCTCCGGCGACAGCCGCGCCGCCGTGCCGATGACGACGGGGGCGCCCTCAGCCGAGGCCGTGGCCGTTCGTCCTGAGCTTGTCGAAGGACGACGCGAGGCTCGTGGTTCGACAGGCTCACCACGAACGGATTCGGGCGCGAAGCGGTCGAGGTCGACGCCGTAGGGCACGACGGTCACCCGCTTCGACCGCGGCGCGTAGCGCGTCGTCTCGGTCGCCAGGTGCAGCCCGGTGGCGGTGATGGCGTCCGCCCGCCGCAGCGCGAAGCGCGTAAGCCAGCCGTGGAAGGGCGTCAGGCGCGGCGCCTCCAGGACGTCGGTGCCCCAGACGGAGATGACCAGCGGCCGGACGCCGGACAGCGCGCCGAGGAAGCCGTAGCTCGTCAGGTGGAGGGCGTGCAGCAGGTCCGGCTGCAGGCTCTCGATGAGCTGCCGCACGCGCCGGGCGTGGATCAGGTAGCGCGCCTTGCCCAGCGGCTCGGCGCCGCCGACGTAGTGGACGCGCGCTCCCTCGATCTGCGCCGGCCGGAACGAGATCACCTCGCACTCGACGCCGCTGCGGGCGAAGTGCTGCACCCAGCGCCAGGTGTGCGGGTAGGGCGCGTCCGCCAGGTAGACGACCTTCACGTGTCGATTCTACCAGGCCATTAGCATGGCGGCAGAGGGCCTGCCGCCGGACGCAGGACCGACAAGACGGCACTAGTCGTTACAGATAGAATGTAGATGGCATTCGATCAGACGGAGTGCTAACGAGGAGGCCCCGCCATCAGAAACGACGAACTCGAACGCCGCATCCACGAGGCTCAGCGGATTAACGATTCCAAGGAGCAAGCACGTCGACAGCTAGAAGCAGCGGCCGAGGAGAAGGCAAAGGCCGAGCGAGCCAAGGCCGACAAGCTGCGGTGGCAGATAGCCAATCGTATGAAGGCGCTTAGGGACGAGTACCCCGAAAGGCTTAACTATCACGGGGAAGCGATGGTGGAGGGCGCCCTCAACGCAAAGGAGTACATGCTCTCTTGGGAGAGTCCCCCGCCGAGGAGGTCGCTCTTCGTCACAGTCGACATTGAAGGCGGCAGGCTCTCATGGGGCTGGATCGACCCGAGTGGCCGTCTGCTCGATGGTGGCACCACAGATCCTGATTCCTTCGACCTCGAACCTCTTCTCCTAGACCTCGCAGATCAGGAGGCATGGGCGTTCGGTCGCAGGCCACGGCGGCGATGAGAGACGGGCCATCCTTCCAGGTCTATTACGCGCTGATCGACCGGCACATGAGCCAGTACTTGGACAAGCAAGACGCGGCGTATCTCCTGAGCGTCGACAAGGACGATTACCTCGACTTTCTTGTTCAGGAAGCGAGTTGGGAGCCGCTCGAATGGGACGAAACTGGCATGACTGTTGAGCCTTTCAAGGCCAAAGTCGAGCAGTCGAACGCCTTTGGAGATCGCTTCGTCGTTGATGTAGAGCGCCTTCGTCTTCGGATACCAGTCTCCCCTCACTCCCAGCGGGAGAAGTACTTCGAGTTCATGCCATCAACGATTCGTCTTCAGCGCGAGCCGGACTATCGGTTTGAGGGCAATGTCTTGATCTTGGAGGCGGACGCCACGGAGCGAGCCGTCCAGGAAGTGCTGGAGATGATTCGGTTTTGGCTCGGCAATCGAAATGAGGACATTGAGAAGGGCAACGCCACGCTCAAGGGGCGCATCCGGCCCATATGGGAGGCGCGACGCAAGCGCTTGGAGGAATCGGCGGGCAATACGCAGTCCTTGCTACAGAAGCTCAACATTCCTCTGCACCAAGACCCGAACGCACGTGCGAAGCCCGTTGAAATCAAACGGCGCCAACTACGAACCGTCGTCGAGCGGCCGAAGGCACCTGCTCCGGCCACGCCGGCACTGGACAGAGACGAGGTCCACGCGCTTGTCCAGTTCATTGAAGACTACACGCGTCAGTTCGAGACGGCGCCGACCAGATACGTGCAGTTAGGCGAGGAGGGCATGCGCGACCTTCTCGTCGGCATGTTGAACGCCAACTATCCAGGCAGTGCTACTGCCGAAACCTTTTCCAAGCTCGGGAAGACCGACATCTCTTTTAGGGTGAACGAGGGACACGTCCTCGTCTGCGAGTGCAAGCTCTGGGGCGGAGCGAAGGCGTACGGCGAGGCCATCGATCAGCTCTTCCGGTATGTCACATGGCGCCAAAACTACGGCGTCCTAATCCACTTCTGCACGCGCAAGGACATGGGCCAGGCTCTGACGGAAGCGAAGCGCTCTACGAGCGAGCATCCCTCCTTCACGACTGGCAGCCTTCACGATGTGACCGAGACCAGGTTCGTGAGCCGGCACGCTCATCCTCAGGACTCATCGAAATCGATCGAGGTTCACCACCTCTTCGTCGACCTGAGTGTCTGAGAGTACGCTTCTGAGGGCCTCGCCTCTCCCTCGCGAAGTGTCAGTCCAGCGAGATGCCGTTGTAGAGCAGGTCCGGGTCGCCGGGGAGGAGATCGTTGAACAGGTTCGCCAGCGCGACGATCGGCCGGTCCGACTCGATGATCGCCGTGCCGGCGAAGCCCCGCGGCAAAACCGACTCCAGGTACTGGAAGACGGTGAACTCGCGGTTCACGCGCACCGTGTAGGACGCCTGGCCGTCCGGCAGGTCGATGCCGTAGTAGGTCACCTTCACCGTCGCCCAGCCGCCGTCTGCGACCATGACGCGGAACCAGCTGCCCCAGCCGTCGCCGACGCCTGCCACCGGTCCGTAGGCCTTGTTCAGCACCGGCAGCAGCACGCGGTTCGTGCCGTCCTGCGGCCGGATGCCGCGGTAGTCCGTGAACGTATCGTTTAGCGTCGTGCCGCGCAGGACGACGGCGGCGATCGGCTCCGTCGACGTCAGGCGGACGGTGCCGATGAAGTTGAACGGCAGGCGTTCGCCCTCCGGAAGGCAGTTGGACGCGTCGTCGCTGTTCTGGACGCACATGCGCGACCCCTTGATCGTCAGCGTGTTCGTCTTCGACACGTACACGGGGTCGCCGCCGCCCATGTCGTACCCCTCGAAGGTGAGCGTTACCTTCGCCGGCCGCGACGGCGTCTTGTTGACGATCTGGAAGCGCGTGCTGTAGGAGTTCGCCGGCCCCACCTGGCGGTCGATGAGCGGCAGGACGATCTCGCGGCCCAGCTCCCCCTCGTCGAAGCCACGATACGAGCTGAACGAGCTCTTGTACGCGCTCCAGGTGTCGCCCGTGGCGGAGACGAACTGCTTGCTGGCGTCCTCCCCCTTGCTGTTCTTGTGCAGGTCGACGCGGACGGCGCCGGCGAAGCCGTCGTCCACGGGCATGTTGTCCGGGTAGCGGAAGATGGAGGCGCGCGGCGGCAGCGGCATGCCGCCGTTGGGGCAGCCCTGCTTCGGGTTGCCCGGCTTGCCGTCGGCCGGCGGCCGGAAGGGCTCCCAGGCCACCTCGTCGTCCGACTCGTTCGAGATGTAGCTGATGGTGACGCAGGCCGTCACCGTGTCGCTCATGTTCTGGACGACGAAGCGGCCGTTCCACTCGCCCTCGGCGCCGGCGCGCTTCGAAGCGGCCGGCAGGTACATGCGGTGCGAGCCCGGCCCGACGGTCACCGTGTCGCCGGCGATGCCGAAGCTGCTGCCGCGCCAGACGTCCTTCGCCAGGAGCGCGACGATGGGCTGGTCCGTGGACACCACGGCTGAACCCTGAAAGCCCAGCGGCAGGCCGGGATGGTACTGCTGGAAGAACGTCCAGCCGCTGCCGGGGTACATCGGCGGGCAGTAGGGCGAGGGGCAGCCGTCCTGGGCCGCCAGCTTACCCTGCTCGTCGTAGTAGTTCAGCTGGATGTTAGCGTCCGCGTCGCCGATGTTCTGGATGCGGATCCAGGAGTTCTCCTGGCCGAACGAGTAGCTGCCGAGCGCCGTCGCCTCGCGCGGTCGACTGCCCGTCGAGAGGGTGAGAAGGGAAAGAGCCGCGAGCCCCAGGATCAGGCGTGTGCCGAGCCAGATCCTGGCGCGAAGGGCCTGCCCTGAGCCCGGCCGAAGGGCCTGCCCTGAGCCCGGCCGAAGGGTTCGGTATGGCAATCGCCCATCCGATCTCCCCGCCAAGGGCCAATGATAGGCGGGCAGGCGCAGCAGGTCAAACCGGCTTCGGCGAGCGGCGGACTCGTTGCCGAGTCTTATCGTAGCCGCTACGCTTGCGGCGACAAGGAGGAGGACAGCACGCGCTCGAACAAGCTGGCCGGCGTAATGGTTGCTCTGAGCTTGCTGGCTCTCGGCTGCTCTGGCGGCCCGTCCGCCTCACCGTCGGTTCCGGTACCGACGCCGACTGCCACTCCCACGCCTCTTCCACTCGGGCGCGTGACAGGCGTGGAAGCTACCGCTTGCCCGCCGGATTCTCCACAGGGCACCCGCTGCACGCGGGTCACCGTAGCCTGCCCCAGCATCCCCGATAGCTCGGCGAGGCTGCGCGTGAACGGGCAGGCAGGCCCCGGCAGTCGTGGCACGATTCTCCTCACGACCGGCGACACCGGCACCTTCTTCTACAGGGAACTCTCGCGATATCCCGCCTCTCGATTTCCTAACCTGCCGCCGAACCCCAGCGTGCCGCCCGGCGCCGAGAAGGTTGTCGGCGAGCTCATCGACGCCTTGGTTACGGACGGCTTCCTGGCCGTCGAGCTGGCGTGGGACGGTCAGGGGCTCTGGGACGAGCCCGGCGGGCCGCGGACGATGGTCTGTCGCTTTGCGACGGTCGCCCGCTGGGTCTACGACAACCTCCACGCCGGCGGCGCCCGCACGCTCTTCGCCGCTCAGGGCACCAGCGGCGGCGCCTCCATGATCGCCTTCGCCCTCGCCCACTACGGCCTGGACGAGATCCTCGACCTCGCCAACCTCTGCGGCGGCCCGCCGCAATGTCCCCGCTGCGACGGGCGCGGCGAGCTTGCCGAGACGCTCCTCAACGGCAATCCCCGCCTGAATTACCCCGGCACGCGCGTGCGGTTCTTCATCGGTGAGGACGACCCCTACCCCGCGGCCTTCGACGGCATGAACACGTTCTTCAACGCGATCACTTCTGCAAAGACGAAGCAAGTGATTCCGCCGGTCACCCTCCACCGCGTGGAAGGCAGCGAGGCCGGCAAGGAGGCGCTCCTTGCGGCGATCAAGGAAGCGGCGGCGGCGCTTCGGTAGCCGGGAGTCGACGAGGTAGCGCAGCCTCTACTGCGTGACGATGAAGTCGCCGGTCATCGTCGTCGGGTGCACGTCGCAGCGGAAGAAGTACTCACCCGCCGCCGGCACGTCGAAGGCCGTGTCGTCGATGCCGGGGCCGGTGAAGATGACGCCGATGCTGCCGCTCGAGACGGCCGTCAGGTCCGTCGAGCTCTTGTAGAAGGCGATGTTGTGGTCGACGCCGGCGTCCTGGTGGTCGAGGCGGACGCGCACCTGGCCGTCCGTCTTCACCGTGATCTCCTTGACGTTGAAGGCGACGCCCAGCGCCACAACCTCTACCGTCTGGCCGGTGAACGGCTCGATGAGGCCCGGCGTGCCGGAGGGCGCGGGCGCCCGCGCCGTCTGGCCGCAGGAGCTCTGGAGGATGGCCGGCTCCGCCGGCAGAGGGAAGCGGTAGATCACCGCCGTCTCCTCGTGCTCCTGCGCCGTCGTCTTCAGGGCGCCGCGCTGCACCTGGACGAAGCCGCTGCGGTCCTTGGGCAGGTTGCCCGCAGCGTCCTTAGGCAGCGTCGTGACCACGGTGAGGCGCAAGCGCTCGTCGCCTAGGCGAATCGTCTCGCCCTGGCTGAACTGGCTCACGTCGCTCACGTGGATGAAGGTCGCGTCCTCGGTCACGGGCTCCAGGAGCTTAGCGGGGACGCGGTCCTCTCGGTCTACTTCCTCTTTGACCAGGTCCCAGCGGCCCTGCGTGATGAGGACGGTGAGCTGGCGCATCTGCTCGTCGCTTAGCACGCCGCCCTGGCTCTGGCCCCAGGGCGGCATGCCGGTGCCGACGCGGCCGCACATGATGGTGTTGGTGATGAGCTTGTTCTTGCCGTCCGGCGCCGTCAGCAGCTGAGCGTTGAACAGAAGGATAGACGCGCCCTTCGTGTGCAGGCCGGCCTGCGTGTGACCGACCGCCCGCTTGACCTCGAGCGAGCCCTCGCCGACGCTCTCGACCTCCAGCCGCTCCTCTTCGATGAGGATGACGTCGCCGGCCTCGAAGGGGGCGACGTCGCTCACCGGCACGGTCGTCGTTAGGTCGTCGATGTCCTCGCTGAGCGTCGCTTTGCTGTCGGCGAAGCCCTGCAAATCGGAGCGGTTGAGGGCCGGCGCCGACGCCAGCCGCGCGCCCAGGGCGCCGCCCTCGCCGACGTCGCCGTGGCAAAGGCGGCAGTTGCGCGCGAAGAGGACGGCAGCGCGCTCCGCCGTCCTCTCCTGGAACGCCTCCTCGGCGTCCGTCTCGCGGCTGGGGTACCAGGCGCCGTAGATGCCGAGGACGATGAGCGTCATCAGCAGGAGGGCGGACATGAGCAGGACTTGCTTTCGCGTGTTCATCCACAAGCCCCGTTCGTGCCGCCCAGGGTCATAGAGGCTACTCGGCCTTTACCGCGAACTTGGCGTTGTCCGGCGTGCCCTTGGTGATCTTGCCGGTGTTGACGCTGATCTGCTTCGTGTCCGGGTCGATGGTCAGCTCCATGCGGTCGAGGGAGCGCGGCGCCGGCCCGTAGACGCGGACGCCAGCGTCCGTGTAGGTGGAGCCGTGGCAGGGGCAGCGGTACCAGCCGCGCTTGTCCTGGCCGGTTGTCGGGTCCGTGAAGCTGAACTCCGGTCGCCAGGGGACGGTGCAGCCCAGGTGCGGGCACTTCCACCACAGCGCCAGCAGGCCCGGCCCGCCCTGCTCCGCCGTCAGATTCACCAGCCAGAACTTGCCCTCCGGCACCGACTTCTTCTCCCCGGGCGGAATCTGGTCCAGTGTGCCCGCAGACACCACGCCGCCGAAGCCGACCACGCCGCGCGGGTAGAGGAAGTCGACGGTCGACGCGGCGATGGCGGCGATGCCGGCGCCCAGGCCCGTCCAGAACGTGACGCGCAATAGGCCGCGTCGCGATATCTCCCGCCGCTCCGAGTGCTCCACGGCGATGACGGCGCCCGCCGCGGCCTGCGCCGCGACCGCCTGCGCCGGCAGAGGCATCAGCATGCGGCCGCCGACGAGCATCGGCCGGCCGGCCAGCTCCTCGGCGCCCTCGACCGCCACGGGCACCATCTCGCGCCGCAGGATGTCGCCCCAGGCGGAGGCAGCGCCCAGCGCCAGCGGCAGCGCGGCGATGAGGGCGCCGTACTGCCAGTCGTAGATCAGCCCGCCGGCGATTCCCACGACGCCGAGGGCGAGGACGAGCGGCCAGTAGCTCAGGCCTGGCGCCTGCTCCTCCTCTGGGTGCTCCGGCTCAGCGACCGGCGGCGGCCCGGCGACGGCCCTCGCCTCCAGCACCCAGCCCAGCAGCGCGATGAGCACGACTACCGCGCTCGCGTAGGAGAGCGAGCTCTGGACGGGCTTTACGAGGACGACGACGATCATCGCCAGCGCCACGCCGAGGACAGCAGGCCACCAGCTCAAGCGCTCCATCGTCGCTAACCTCCTGGTCGTCAGTCTCCAGATCAAGCCTCTACTAGAGCCGCCTTACCGTCTAGTCGATGCGCGGCACGTCCCAGGGCGCCACCAGCTCCTGACCGGCGCCCCGGAAGGCGGCGCCGACGATGGTCATCACCCAGTAGACGACGATGAAGCCGCTGAAGATGCTAAGCATCACGTCTCGCCGCGTCCTGATCCAGCCGATGCGCCACAGCTGGTAGACGAGGAAGATCGGCAGCCCGACCATGATCATCGTCGGAATGATGATCTCCACCAGGATGGCGGGGAAGTTGACGTTGAGGTCGTACGGGTAGAGGCCGGTCAGCCAGTCCGGCAGGTTCTGGTACCAGTCCGGCGGCGGCTCGCCGTGGCTGTTGCCCCACTTCGGCCACCAGGTGCCGTTGATGATCGGCAGCGGTATGCGGGAGAAGTCCTCCGGCCAGTCGAGCCGGCCGTTCTTGCCCTGCGGGCTGAACCCCGGGTCGAGGCCGAAGAGGTCGACGCTCCAGCGCCACTCTGTCTGGATGGCGCGGAAGTTGCGGCTGAAGACGAGGTCCCAGAGCGCCGTGATGATGCCCACGTCCGGCAGCCAGCCCGGCCGGCTCTTGCCAACGGGCCAGTCAGAGCCCGTGACCTTCTCGTACACCTGCGCGTGCTTGCCGGCGTCCAGGAGGATGAGCAGAATCGTGTTGAAGGCGGCGAAGATAGAGGAGAACACGGTGATCCGCACCGAGTTCAGCGTGCCGAAATAGGTGCCCTGGCCCTCGCGGCTGCGGTCGAGGTAGGGGATGGCTGCCAGGACGATGAGCGCCACCGTCGGCACGACGACGCCCGCCAGGGCGGGGTTCATGTGCAGCAGCAGCTCCTGCAGGTTGAGGAAGTACCACGGCGCCTTCGAGGGGTTCGGCGTCACGTCCGGGTTCGCGCGGTTGATCAGCGGCGCGTTCACCAGCGCCGAGATAACGGTGAAGGTCAGCGTGAAGAGGACGGCGGAGATGAACTCGATGAAGACGAGGTCTGGCCAGACGAGCAGCTCTTCCTCGCGCTCGCGTCGCGGTCTGACCTGGCTCGGCGATGTCGAAGTCGCTGCCAACGCCCTCTCGCTCGCCTTATCTAGAGCGGCCGCGCCATGCCGCCGTCGCGCCGGATGCGCCAGAAGTGCACGGCCATGAAGATCGCCGCGACGAGCGGCAGGCCGATGACGTGCAGCGTGTAGAAGCGGATCAGCGCCGCCGGCCCGACGTCGAAGCCGCCGCGCATCACGAACACCACGGAGTCGCCGAGGATGGGCGCCGAGCCCACCATGTTCGTGCCCACCGTGATCGCCCACAGCGCCAGCTGGTCCCAGGGCAGCAGGTAGCCCGTGAAGCTGAGGAGCAGCGTCAGGATGAGGAGGATGACGCCCACCACCCAGTTGAACTCGCGCGGCGGCTTGTAGGCCCCCGTGTAGAAGACGCGCATCATGTGCAGCAGCACCGTCAGCACCATGCCGTGCGCCATCCAGCGGTGCATGTTGCGCATCAAGGCACCGTAGCGGACGTTCGTCTCCAGGTCGTTGATGTCCGTGTAGGCGCGCTCCACGGACGGCACGTAGTAGAACATCAGCAGCACGCCCGTCACCGTCAGGCCGAGGAAGAGGAAGAAGCTCAACCCGCCCAGGCAGTACGTGTGCGTGATCTTGACGTGCGTCTTGTGGATGCGCGTCGGGTGGAGGTGAAGGAAGACGTTCGTCGCGACGACGAGCATCTGGTTGCGCGGCGTGTTCGGGTAGCCGCTGCGGAAGATCGACTGCCAGACGTAGTTGTGGAAGAGCTTTTCGTGGAGGGTGTCCAGCAGGCCGGGGCTCTTCGGCCGCTCCGTTCGCGGACGATCACCAACCGCCATGAACACCCCTCCTCATCAGCGCGACCACCAGTTGCCGAAGATTACCATCGCGACGAGGCTCAGCGCGATGGTGCCGAAGACGATGAGGAGCTCGGCGATGTCAACGGAGACCTGCCCACCGAAGACTTCGTCGGGGTGAAAGCCGATGAAGAGCCCCACGAGGTCCATCTCGTCCGCCGCCTCCTACTGGACTGGCCCCTCCACAGACGCGAAGGGGCCAGGCGCTCGCAATCTAGCATCGGCCCCCACTAGTGTCAACGAGCCTTATTCATAATTCAAGGGCTGGCGCTAGCCCTTTCGCGCCTTCGACCAGTCGAAGCGCCGCATCCGCGCCAGCGACCTCTCCCCCTCAGTCCGCCTCTCCGCAGCGGCAGAGAGGGGGATGCTGGCCTTACCCGGCGCGAGGCGATGCATGGCGCAGGCGGGAGTGCAGAGGGCAAAGGGCCCTCTGCTCGGGGAGTCTGAGGGGTAGTCCCCTCAGGGAACCCTTCTTATTCTGGGCGGAGCAGACGACCCCGGCGTTTAGCCGGGGTGAAGGATGCGCAGCCCTCAGCCCTCACCCTTTCGCGCCTTCGACCAGTCGAAGCGCCGCATCCGCGCCAAGCCCTTCAGGTCGCGCCACACCGTCGAGGCGACCTTCACGCGGCTGTCCGGGTCCTCCAGCCAGCGCACCGCCACGAAGGTGACGCGCCAGCCCCCCTTCGACGCCAGCAGCAGCAGCTCTGTGTCCCAGAACCAGCCCGTGTCTTGCGTAAGCGGCAGCAAGCGCTGGGCGAGGGCGCGGCTCACCGCCTTGAAGCCGCACTGCGTGTCGCGCAGGCGCGTCCCGAAGAGGAGGTTGATGAGCAGCACGAAGCCTCGGGATAACGCCTCCCGCCGCCGCGACCGCGTCGTCTCGCTGCCCGGGCCCAGGCGCGTCCCCGCCGCCACGTCGAACCCCTGATCGGCGACGGCGCTCACCAGGCGCGGGAACGCCTCCAGGTCCGTCGACAGGTCGATGTCCATGTACGCCAGCACGTCCGCCTCGCTTGCCAGCCAGGCGCCGCTCAGGGCGCGACCGCGTCCCGCCTCGGGAATGTGCTCGCAGGCGACGTTCGCCAGCTCGCCCGCCAGGCGCCGGCCCACCGCTGGCGTGCCGTCCGTAGAGCCGTTGTCGGCGATGACGATGCGCCATTCGTGTGCCAGGTTGTCGGTCAGGAAGCGATGCAGCGCTCGAACGCTGCGTTCCAGAACGTGCTCCTCGTTGTAGACCGGCAGGACAACGTCGACGGAGCTCATGAGTAAGCAGTGGTCAGTTATCAGTTTTCAGTGCGGGCACGCGCAACCGCCGCATGAGGCCGGTCAGCATTCGCTTGATTTCGGATACATCGGCGGCTGTAGCGCCGAAGTCCGCTTCGGTCAGGTAGCCAAGGTCTCGGGCGAGCAAGACGTGGTACTCCAGTTCGGTTGCCGAACCTGCGGCTATCTGGAGGAACCTCGCCAGATCTGCATTGCTGCCACGGCCGCACCCTTCAGCGATATTCGCTGGAACAGAGGCTGCGGCGCGCCGCAGTTGACTCGTCAGGCCATAGATCTCGTCTCTCGGAAAGGCCGCAGTCAAGGCGTAGAGCTTAAGCGTAAGGTGGTGCGCCTTCCTCCAGACGGCCAGCTTCCTGAAGTCTTGCACTGATTACTGACGACTGAAAACTGACAACTCCGTCAGTGCCTGAAGTGCCTCTCGCCGGTGAAGACGAGGGCCATCCCCGCCGCGTCCGCCAGGGCTATGACCTCCGCGTCGCGCACCGAGCCGCCCGGCTCGATAGCCGCCACAACGCCCGCGGCCGCCGCCGCCGCCAGGCCGTCGAAGAATGGGAAGAAGGCGTCCGAGGCGAGGACGCTGCCCCGCGCCCGCTCACCCGCCCGCTCGACCGCCAGGCGCACGCTGGTCACGCGGTTCGGCTGGCCGGCGCCCATGCCCAGCAGCGTATTGTCCTTCGCCAGCACGATGGCGTTCGACTTGACGTGCTTGCAGGCCCGCCAGGCGAAGCGCAGGTCGGCCAGCTCTTCCTCTGTTGGCTCCCGTTTGCTGACCACCTTCAGCACCAGCGTCTCGTCCGGCTTGCGGTCCGGCGACTGCACCAGGAAGCCGCCGCTCACCCGTCGCAGGTCGTAGGGCAGCGCGTCGTCGGTCGAGACCTCCAGGATGCGCACGTCGCGCCAGCGCGTCAGCGCCGCCAGCGCCTCGTCCGTGTAGCCCGGCGCGACGATGATGTCGTAGCGCATGCGCTGGCCGCTGCTGGGGCTCACGCTGTCGCGCATCGCCCGCGCCAGCGGGGCGTCGATGACCCGGTTGCAGGCGACGATGCCGCCGAAAGCCGAGATCGGGTCGCCGGCCAGCGCCCGCTCGTAGGCGACGGTGAGGTCTTCGTGGCAGGCGAGGCCGCAGGGGTTGACGTGCTTGACGATGACCACCGTCGGCTGGTCGAAGTCGATAGCAGTGCGCCAGGCGGCGTCGGCGTCCAGCACGTTGTTGAACGACATCGGGATGCCGTGCCGCTGCCGGAAGCCAGCGATCCCGTGCTCGGTGCGACCGGCCTCGAGGTAGAGCGCGCCGGCCTGGTGCGGGTTCTCGCCGTAGCGCAGGTCGAGGTCCGGACGCTTGCGCAGGGCGATGGTCAGCTGGTCCGGGAAAGAGGCCGCCTCGTCCCCGCCGCGCAGGTAGCGGGCGACCAGCGTGTCGTACAGCGCGACGTGCTGAAACGCCTTCGCCGCCATCGCCCGCCGCGCCTCCTGCGAAAGCCCGCCGTCTCGCAGCGCCTGTCCTGAGCCCTGTCGAAGGGCCGCCAGGGTCGACTCGTAGTCCGCCGGGTCGCACAGGACGATGACGTCCTCGTAGCTCTTCGCTGCGGCGCGCAGCATCGCCGGCCCGCCGATGTCGATGTTCTCGATGGCGTCGCGCAGGCTCACGCCCGGCTTCGTAATCGTCGCCTCGAACGGGTAGAGGTTGTTCGCGACGAGGTCGATGGCGGCGAGCCCGTGCTCCGCGAGCTGGCGCATGTGGTCCGGGTCGGCGCGGCGCGCCAAGAGGCCGGCGTGCACCGCCGGATGCAGCGTCTTCACGCGGCCGTCCAGCATCTCCGGTAGGCCCGTCACCGCCTCGATGCTGGTCACCGGCACGTCCGCCGCCCGCAGCGCCTTCTCCGTGTTGCCGGTCGCGATGACCTCCCAGCCGAGGTCGACCAGGCCGCGCGCGAACTCGACGAGGCCCGTCTTGTCGTAGACCGCCAGCAGCGCGCGCATCAGAGGAGCAGCGATTCGACGTTTACCAGGCGTTCGCCTTTGGGATCGACCGCTAAGCTCAGCGCCTCCAGGGTTATCACGCCGATCAGAACGCCTGGATAGGAGTCGCTGACCCAAACATCGTTGAAGCTGCGGCGGCCCTCCAGAGTAATCATTGCGTACGACTGATAGATGGTGTGCACACCATCGGCAGTCCTGATGTCCTGGCTGCCGATGATCTCCAGCCCCAGTTGGTCAGCGATTGCACGTGTGATCGTAGTTCGCGTTGCGCCAGTATCGACGAGGGCGTCATCGACCGTCACTGACCGCTCGCGCTGTTGGGGATTGGAGATGACGACCCGAACTCTCACGTGGCCCATTCTACCCTTTGCCCGCGCCCTCTGGCGCTCACCACCCCGCCCACTTCGATGACCTCCGGCACCAGCGCCCGCACGTGGTCCGCGTCGCTGGGCGCCACGGCGAAGACCATCCCCAGCCCCATGTTGAACACGCGGTACATCTCCGCGTCCGCGATGCTGCCGGCGCGCCGGATGAACGGGAAGATGGGCGGCACCGGCCACGCCCGCTTGTCGAGCCGCGCCCCGAGGCGCTGTCCTGAGCCTGCCTGCCCTGAGCCCTGCCGAAGGGTCGTAGGGCCCTCGGGCAGCATGCGCGGCACGTTCTCCTCGAAGCCGCCGCCCGTGATGTGCGCCATCCCCTTGATCAGCCCGAGCGCCGGCTGAAGCTCGGGCAGGTAGCAGCGGTGCGGCCGCAGCAGCGCCTCCGCCAGCGTCTCGCCCAGCTCGGGCTCGAAGCGCTCCAGTCGCCGCCTGTCTGCCTCGGCGCTCCCAGCGTCGACGCCGATGCCCAGCGCCTGCCGCGCCAGCGAGTAGCCGTTCGTGTGCAGACCGTTCGACGGCAGCCCGAAGAGCAGGTCGCCCGCCGCGATGCGCGAGCCGTCGATGACCGCCTCGCGCTCGACGACGCCGACGACGAAGCCTATGAGGTCGAAGCCGCCGGGCACGTAGACGCCGGGCATATCCGCCGTCTCGCCGCCGAGCAGCGCCGCGCCCACGGCCACGCAGGCGTCCGCCACGCCCTTCACCAGCGCCACCTTCGCGTCATCCGCCAGGTCGGCGCTGACGATCGTGTCCATGAAGAAGAGCGGCTCGGCGCCCGTCGTGAAGGCGTCGTTGACGCAGTGGTTGACGATGTCGTGCCCCAGGCCCTCGTAGCGGCCTGTCCTGAGCCCCGTCGAAGGGCCGACCAGCGCCGCGAGCTTGCCCTTCGTCCCCACCGTGTCCGTCGTCGCGACGAGCACCGGGTCGCGGTACTTCGCCCCGAGCGCGAACAGCCCGGCGAACGGCCCGATGCCGCCCAGCACCTCCGGCCGGCCGGCGGTGCTG
>Ga0209108_10000491_pt1 | contig 21836 bp, 20 predicted proteins | sample Rifsed10ft1_FD_184003 | JGI IMG/M metagenome (GOLD analysis project Ga0209108, IMG submission 184003) | Soil microbial communities from Rifle, Colorado, USA - sediment 10ft 1 (version 2) | ecosystem: Environmental > Terrestrial > Deep subsurface > Rock core/Sediment | place: Rifle, Colorado...
TATGCGCAGGTCTATGTTCAAATCAAAGACAAGCTGGTGCTCGGAGAGAACATTTCTCAAGCCGCCCAGTTCGTCGAATCCGGTGCGGCGGACGTCGGGATCATTGCGTTGTCGCTGGCGTTTGCACCGCCGATGCAGGCAGCGGGGCACTATTGGGAGATTCCTGCCGATGCGTATCCACCGATCGAACAGGGCGCGGTACTGATCATGAGTGGGAAGAACCAAGAACGTGCGAAGGACTTTCTCTCGTTTATCCAGGGTGCTGAGGGGCAGGCAATGATGAAACGCTATGGCTTCGTCGCTCCATCGTCGAGGTAATCGATGAACTGGATTGCGATTGCCGTCACCTTCAAGCTCGCGTTGCTCACGGCGACCGTGTTGCTCGTCATCGGACTGCCCATCGCCTACTGGCTCACCTTTTCAAAATGGCGCTGGAAGTTCATTGTCGAGTCGGTTGTCGCGTTGCCGCTCGTTCTGCCTCCGACGGTGCTGGGTTTTTATATTCTGGTCGCGATCGGTCCGCACAGCCCAGTCGGTCGATTCTACAGCGACCTGGTCGGGCATCCGCTCCCTTTTACCTTTGAAGGTCTGCTCCTCGCGTCGATTCTCTACAGTCTGCCGTTTGCCGTGCAACCATTTGCTGCAGCCTTTGAGCAAGTCGATCGCAGATTGATCGAAGCCTCCTGGACGCTCGGAGTGTCGAAGCTCAAGACCTTCTTTCGTCTGATTGTTCCGCTATCGACGGCAGGCCTTATCACCGGTGCGGTGCTGAGTTTCGCACATACCTTGGGGGAGTTTGGTGTCGTGCTGATGGTCGGCGGCAACATCGAGGGGGAGACGAGGACGGTCTCGATCGATATTTATGATGAGGTGCAAGCGCTCAACTATGCCGGGGCCGCCAAGACGGCGTTGTTGCTGCTCGCGGTCTCCTACGGTGTGCTACTGCTGGTCTATGCGATGAATCGAAAGGTGTGGGTGGTATGGCCGCAGCGCTGACGGTTGATTGCCACAAGACCTTTCCCGGTCGGTTCACTGTGGCGGCACAGCTCACGTTGCCGCTCGATCCTCCGCGAGTCCTGATTCTCTTCGGGCCATCAGGATCTGGGAAAACGACCCTGCTGCGTTGTCTTGCCGGATTGGAATGGCCTGAAGAGGGACGAATTCAGTTCGCTTCGACGACCTGGATTGATGCGGCGTCCAACATTCGCCTCTCGCCGCAGGCGCGGCGGATCGGCTACATGCCGCAGGATTATGCGCTCTTTCCCACGCATACGGTGGCCGGCAACATTGAATATGGATTGAGTGATCTGCCGACTGAGGCACGACGGGAGCGTGTCCGTGAGCTGATCGGCTTGTTGGAACTTCAGGGGCTCGAACAGGTTAAGCCGGCGCAGTTGTCGGGCGGGCAACAGCAACGTGTGGCGCTTGCGCGTGCGATCGCCAGACGACCTCAGCTCTTGTTGCTCGATGAACCCCTATCGGCCTTGGATGCGCCGACACGCGCGAAGCTCTGCAGTGAGCTGCGCATGCTGCTCAAGCAGCTGGCAATTCCGGCGGTGGTCGTTACGCACGACTGGGCCGAGGCCCTTACGCTGGGCGACATCATTGCCGTGATGAGTGCGGGTCAGATCCTGCATGTCGGTGCGCCACAGGAGGTGTTTTCTCGGCCGGCTAATGCGGAGGTTGCGCAGATCGTCGGTATCGAGACCGTCGTGCAGGGTCATGTAGTCGAGAACGACAATGGATTGGCGACCGTGTTGGTGAACGGGACGAGACTGAAGGGCTTAGGGGCGGACGTGAGCGGCACGGCCGTCTACGTCTGCATTCGCGCGGAAGATGTCTTGCTGGAACAGGCGGGGAGCGGCGTTACCAGCGCGCGTAATCACCTATCCGGCCTGGTGACCGAGATGCTGCCGCAAGGAGTGTTGGTCAAGGTCACGGTCGATTGCGGTTTTCCCTTGCGGGCGGTGATTACAAGGGGAGCCAGAGAAGAACTTGGTCTCGAAACAGGTTCAGTGGTTGTTGCGGCGATTAAGGCCGGTGCAGTGCATCTGGTTCCGCGATCCGCTTAGAAAAGGTCGGCAATTCCCATGGAGATTTTTTCCTGATTAATAGGCGTGGCTTCGGGAATATCTAAAACTTTTTGCTGCACGTGGCCAACCATCCGTATCTGTTGGACTTTCGGTCACCGTTGCCTGTCCCGCCATCGATTGACCCAGCGGTTTGCCCATCTTTCGAATGGTAATCTGCACGTCGGTCACGCAGAGATAGGTGAGGTTCTCATCTATCGGAGCCTGTTGCGATCCTGAATTTCCCACATTCCGAAACCCTCTTTTGGGAATGAGTAGAGAATTGTGAGGTTCTTATTATGTGAAAAAGGTCAAGAAAAATGTTCACGAAACCCTCTCCCCAGCTTCTGTGGATAAGTCTGTTAATAAGATTGACCTGTCACCAAAATACCGGGCATTTCTCTATCTCCAAAACGTGTTTGCCTAATAATTGAGCATTGGTTGAAAATGGCGTGGGACCACTAGATATAGGGGTGCTTCCAGAATAATAAGTCAGAAACAACAAAACCTAGAAATAGATGGCTGTTTCATGCATCACAATATGAACTGCCGTGCTGGGAGCGAGGTTTGTGGTCGAGTTATGCACAGATCCCTGTCCTAGACTGTGTTTTCTGCTTCATTATAAGGAGTCCATTGAAGGAGCTTGACAGTCTGTCGCAGTATATGTAACCATTGGTTACATTATGAAGCCGACCGACCTGAAACGAGTTCGAGAGCAACTTGGGTTGACGCAGCAGCAATTGGCTGATGCGCTGCGGACGACGCGTGTGTCGGTGGCGCGTTATGAAGCGGGGATGCGGCGCATTCCTGGAATAGTCCAGGTCACATTAGATCAGTTGGGGCGTTCATCTGAAATTTCCATGGCGGGGATGGTGGCAGCTGGCTCACCGATAGAGCCGGTCCCCCAGTCCGAACTCATTGATGTGCCGCCCAGCATGTTACGCGGTGGAGTGACGTTCGCACTCCGCGTCAAAGGGGAATCCATGAAAGATGATGGCATTTTCCCCGGCGATCTTGTGGTGGTGCGGAAGCAGGAGACGGCAAGAAATGGGCAAACGGTGGTGGCCTTGGTGAATCATGACGCGACGATCAAGACCTACTTCAAGAAGGACTCACACATTGAGCTGCATCCTGCAAACGCGACGATGCAGCCGATTATCGTGAAGCCTTCCGATACCTTTCATATCGAAGGCATTCTCATCGGCGTGATTCGGCATTGTACGAGTTAATGGAAGAAGGGAGGACATGATGCTCATAGCAGGAAAATCCTTTGGGACAGACCGGCTCGTTGACTTGGAACGAACGGTGGATTCTTTGAATGGCCAGTTGCGCGAGATGCAATGGGAGTTGTGTCGGGCCAAGGCGGAGCCGTTACCGGTTCGGTTGTGGCGGAATCTGACGAGTCTCAAGGGCGGCCAGGAGTTCATGTCGGCCGTCTGCAATCGGCGCGCTCGTCCGAACACCAAGATGCTGTCCCATGCTGACCCAAGAGCGTAGGACGGACATCTCGCTCGCCGGCGCCTGTTCTGATTGTGGGGCGGTGGGCCAACGCCGAATCGCCTGCGTCGATGGGATGACCCATTCGACCGTCGAACTATGTGAGCGCTGCTGGAGTGCCTCTCAGCAGCGGCAGGTTTTCGCGAGCGGGTGCTGTGGGTAGAGAACGCCAGAGGAGTCCTTTCGCCGGCTTCAATCGTGATGCGGCGATGAAGAGGGGACCGTACGCACGAAGTGGACAGGGCAAAGAAACCTGAGCTTCCCTCTATTCTTTGTCTTCCATCGGGCGGGGTTCATGCTACCAGGTGCTCATCGTGTTGAGCCATACGCCAATGTCGAGTGTCGTCGAGTCCGGTTGTCGAACACCTCAACGTAATCGAAGCTCGCCGCCGTCATCTCTGCGTCTGTTGCATAGCGCAGCCCATGGCCCCGCTCATTGTTGAAACTGTTGAACCCACTCTCGGTTGGCACGTGATCCCAACAATTTCCCTTGCGACTCATGGATCCCTCCATGCCCTAGGTCTTCTGCATGTCCTGGAAGGGTTGGCTGGCTTCCTGCGGAACCAGGCCATCGTCAGCGCCTCGGTCACGATGTCCGTTGGTATGCGTGGTTTCGCGACCGGCCCACCACTTTGCGGGTGGACAGGTCGAGCACGATCGCCAGATAGATCCAGCCTTCATCCGTCCACAGATAGCTAATGCCCAATTGACCCTGTGCAGCGTACTTCGGCTTCGCCACTATCTGCTCTTGGACCGCTTTTTTATTGAGGCACAGCAGGCCTCTTTTTCCCCAAAACGGGAAGGTCAGACAGACTCGAAGCAACGCCTGCCGAGCTGTCCAGTATGTAGGAAAACGAAAAATAATTGCAGATCTAAATTTATTGAGTATCCTAATATATTGTTACTCTTGAACAGACGTTGAACAACACGGTGCACAAGCATAGTAAGTGCTCCTCTCGACAAACCCATGCGTACAACAGTGCTCATCCAAATCATGATCAGACCGACGCATCTGCCCAGAGGGCATGGCCGTTTCCGCACCCTAAGCTCCTGACTGATACGGCCTCGACAACAGGGGGATACACAAATGGTGTCTGACAGCAACGTTCAGGAGTCCGTATACTTTCGAACCCACCTGCGCATGGACCGCTATCGCGCGCAGGTCCTCATTCTGCAGAGTCTCGTTTCCATCGTGCTTTCCTATCAAGTTCTGTATACCCCGGAAACCATCCTTGCCCGCCCAGTCCAGGAAATTCTTGTTCTGGGGCTTCTGTCTCTACTCGGAGCCGCGTTTTTCCTGCCCGTCCAATTAGTCGGGAGCCGCGCCTTCACGATCATACTACTTCTCATCGATACCGCGATTACTTCCAGCATTATCTATACAACCGGACAACTGGGGTCCGATCTCTACCTTGCCTATTTCTTGATCATTCTCATCTCTGCCTCGATGAGAACTCTCCAGTTAAAGATCCTCTGTTCTTCGTTCATTGCCGCTCTCTACGGAGGCATGCTCTACATATCGCTGGGATCTACGGTGTTTCTGGAAGGCCATCTCATTCGGATCTCAATTCTCCTTATCATGGGCGTAGTGTATAGCGTGTTGAGTGAGAGTTTGGAACAAGAACGCAAGGGCAAACAGACTCTCATCGAAGAAGTAACTGAGCGCCGACGGGCCGAGGAAGCGCTCAAGGCGAGTGAGACCCTCCTACGTGCACTACATGAAATCACCGTGGATACCGCCGACTGGGAGCAACGACTCCGTCGGATGTTAACATTAGGGTGCAGCACCTTGGAGATGTCTACGGGCATGGTGACACGGATTGATGGCGATCGTTATGAGATTCAACAGGTCATGAGCCATGATTCGAAACACCCATCGAAGGGGCGGTATCAGTTACGCGGAAGTTATTGTGAATGGACGATCCAATCCCGAGAGGCGATCACCTTTTCTTCTCCAGATCAGTCAGACTGGAGTCCCCCATCAGAGGAACTTCTAGGTACTCCGCAAGCCTTTGCGGCCATCGCGATTCACATGAATGGCGCAGTATACGGGACATTGAGTTTTTCAAGCAAAACACCACGGACTAGAGTGTTCGCTGGGTATGAGAAAACATTCTTGAAGCTCACGGCGCAATGGATCGGGCATGAATTAGAGCGCAAGGATGCGGAAGTCAGCCTCCAGCAAGCTAAGGAGCGGGCTGAAGCTGCGAGCCGAGCAAAGAGTAATTTCTTAGCAACCATGAGTCATGAAATCAGAACTCCGATGAATGCCATCATAGGAATGTCCGATCTGCTCTCGGAGGGCTCATTATCTCTTGAGCAGCAAGAGCAACTAGGTATTTTGCGGAGATCCGGCACGAATCTCCTTGACTTAATCAATGACATTCTGGACCTCGCAAAAGTCGAGTCAGGACACATTGGACTCGAGCAGATCGCATTTGATCTGCATGAGGTACTGGACAAGGCGACAGAGCTCATGGCCCTCAAGGCACAAGAAAAGGGGCTTGAAATATTTGCTTCGGCCGCATCTGATGTGCCCATCAGCCTGATTGGCGATCCCCATCGCCTTCGACAGGTCATTGTGAATTTGGTCGGTAATGCCATCAAATTTACGGAGCGAGGTGAAGTCACGGTCCGAGTCACGAATGACAATGGCGCGAGTCAACCAGGCACGTTACGCTTCGCTGTTTCAGATACGGGGATTGGCATTCCGTCTGAAAAACTCGACGCTGTCTTTGAACGATTCACCCAAGCCGATGGGTCTACGACGAGGCTATACGGTGGTACCGGCTTGGGCTTGGCCATTTCGAAGCAGTTCATCGAGCTTATGGGGGGAAGAATATGGGTGGAGAGCTCCTTGGGGAAAGGCAGCGTATTTTATTTTACGGCTCAGTTCGGCATTTCGCAAAGCCAGGGCGCCCCTGGGGCCTCGTCTAACATTGAGCTGATGGGAGTGCAGGCGATGGTGGTCAGTAGCAACGAAGGGAGTCGCAGGCTTGCGGGAGAAGCACTACAATCTTGGGGAGCAACCGTCTCCATGACGAGAGATGAAGAATCGGCTTTGACCGCACTTTCCGAGGTAGTAGTTGGCGGAAGCCCACCCAGTCTGCTTTTTCTCGACCTTGGGGACACAGACTTGGACCGCTCTCCAAACCGTATGAAGTTAATCAAAGCTGTAAAAGACCAGGGAACTACGGTGATCGTTTTTGTGTCCGATGTTCGAAGCGCTAATATTCGGTACGTATATAGCCTAGGGTTAGACGGTTACGTGACCAAGCCACTGACAAAAAGGAAGCTGGGGCAGGTTATTGATAGGGCCATTAACAGAAGCGCGAATGCCACCAGTCACGACGCACCAAAGACTCCTACTGGACCGGATCAAAATGTCGCGATTCTCCTAGCAGACGATTCATCTGACAACCGTTTTCTCATTCAAGCGTATCTTAAACATTCCGGCTATCAGCTAGACATGGCCGAAAATGGAAGGGTGGCGTTCGAGATGTATCAAGCGCGGAAATATGATCTGGTGTTGATGGACGTACAGATGCCCGTGATGGATGGACATACTGCGACCAAAACGATCAGAGACTGGGAGAAGCAGTCCAACATAAGTCCCATTCCCATTATCGCCTTGACGGCGCATGCCTACCAAGAAGAAATGCAGAAGAGTTTAGCTGCCGGCTGCTCAGACCATCTGACTAAACCCATCAGAAAGGATACCCTGCTGAATGCAATCCAGAAATGGATCGAGCAGGGTTCACGGAAGGCTCACCAGCTCCCTAGTGCAGTTCCAACCGTGACTGGTGCAATGCAGCGATGAGCAGCCGAGTGACAAACCGCGGAAAGTATTGGTGGCGGTGCCCCGGATTGAACGGGGGACCCGCGGCTTATGAGTCCGCTGCTCTACCAACTGAGCTACACCGCCAGAAAGGATGGTACGTAACCGGGCGATATGGTACAGGAATGCTCTCTAGAGTGTCTACAGCGCGCCAGCGGTAGTTTTGTGAGATCTGCTGATTTTATTTGAATACGATTCTTCTGCTTCTACTCACATGTTGGTTCCGTCCCATCGTTCCGGTAGACTGAGCGCATGACTCATCTGCTTCCTCCCTCCTGTGAACGGGCGATTCTGGAGCAATTCCTCAAAGCGGAGGCCATGGCCTTATGGGCGGTACGCGCTGCGCAAGCGCAGGACGTTCCGCCGGGTGTGCTGCAGTTCTTGCGCCGTCATGAGGAAGAGGAAGCGCAGCATCTCAAGCAGTTTGAGCTGCTGTTGGGAACGAGTTCGCACGGCAAGACCGTCCTCCCTCGTATGCCCAGCCAATGGAGGGTCCTCGCGGTGCACCTTTACGGATACGAAACGTTGGGATTGGAGTTCGCAAGGCTGTTAGTCGGCTTGCGGCCTGACTTGACCTCGATTTTGAAAGATGAAGAAGTGCATGTGGGGTTTTTCGAGCATGAAGTCCGTGCCATCCTCGTCCACGGAGGACCTGCCGCTGAGGGTGCGCGACAGGCTGCACAGGCCTGGAGACGGCGGTTGCCTCGCACGGTTGATCGCTATCTTCAGGATGAGAGTCTTGCGCCCTTTCGTGATGAGCTTCGGCGACATATTCTCGACGTGATCGACGCGCGCTTTCTTGCCGTTGGATTGTTGGCCCGGCCGGAGGGGGAGGGTGCGTCTCCTGTGAAGACGGCAATCGGGGAGGCGGGGGTGTCTCACGTCCACGAGTCACATGGATAAGTCGGGCGCCCGTGAAGCGTGAAGTGGAAGATATCTGATGATCAGTCGATCTGTTGAATGTTCGGAATTCGTCAGATCGACAGATCATCAGATTCCGAAATTGCCTCCTCACTAGACTCGTCAACGTCTCATGCGGCGGCCGAGGCCGGTCGTTTTTGACAGGGGCCTAGGATATCAAGCGCTGCGACGCGATAGGTTTCAGCCAGCGTGGGAAAGTTGAAAATGCCTGAGATCTGACTTCCTGCGCGTTCGTTAAATCTCGCCCGGCCAATTATGCCCTCTCGATAGCGGTTCTGACTCGCCATGTCAGCGTTTCCGAAGGAAATAGGATGTCGCTTCCACTGCCCGTACGGATATTTCTCCCCTCGGATCGGGCGGATCTTCACGTGCTGCGATCCTGCTCGACCCAAGTTCATTTCGATATCCTCCACAGGGCCTGAGCCGTCCAGTCTTTGTCCGACCTTGTTGGCACAAACGAATAGTAGTTGAGCAGGTATGTGGAGCATGGGTGCGTGACCTGGCTGAACCGCCAGGTGCATATAAAGGTGGGTCCTGGCTTAATAGTGTGCGTCGATCCGATGCTCCTACGGGTGGTTTGGGTGATTTACTTAGAAAATTGTAGCAATAATGGTATGTTACATCGGGAGAACAGATACGACGAACACGCTGATTGTATTGGTGGAAGACATTCCCGACGATGAAACGTGGCGCTGGGGGCTTTCAAGGAGATCACTATCGTCAACCAGATTGTCCTGGCGCGCGCCGGGGTGGAGACTCTGGACTTTCTGCTCGGCACTGGGGCCCTTGAGGGCCGCGACACCAGGGTCATGCCAGCAATGATTCTAGTTCCCCATGATCGACGGGCTCGAGGTGCTCAAGCGGGTGCGGGCGGACCTCCGGACCAAGTCGCTGCGGGTGGATTTTGCGTAGTTGGCAGAGGCCGTGCGGCAGCGGAAGCTCTAGTGACTGGTGCTCAACAAACAGCCCCTTGCCAAGGAGGTTCTCGATAGATGGCCCGCCCTCTCCGAGTGTTGCTGATCGAGGATGACGAGGACGATGCAGCTCTGATCCTGCGCGAACTACAGCGCGGCGACTATGAGCCGGTCTCCCGGCGTGTGGAAAACCCCGGCGCCATGCAATATGCCTTGCAGCAGGAAAAGTGGGACATCGTCTTGGCGGACTGGACCCTGCAGCAGTTCAGCGGCCTCTTCGCGCTGGAAATGTTGAAATCTCAGGGCTTGGATATTCCGTTCATTATCGTATCGAGAACGATCGACGAAGAGACGGCCAGGTTGGCATTGAAAGCGGGGGCGCACGATTACGTCGGCAAACAAAATCTCGAACGGCTCGTCCTGACCATCGAGCGGGAGCTGCGGGAAGCGGACGGCCGCCGGGCGCGCCGGGAGGCGGAAACGGCCTTGGCTGCCAGCGAGGAACGGCTGCAGCTGGTGGCGCACGCCACGAACGACGCCTTACGGGACTGGGATCTCTCGACGAACGGAATCTGGTGGAACGAGGGGCTCTCCTCCTTGTTCGGCTACCAGCCCCGAGATATCGAACCGGGCGTGGAGTCCTGGTACGGCCGCCTGCATCCGGCCGACAAAGACCGCGTGATCGCCAGTTGCTACGCCGCGATCAACGGCGGGGCGACGACCTGGTCAGAGGGCTATCATTTTCGCCGCGCGGACGGAACCTACGCCGAGGTGCTGGACCGCGGCTACATCGTGCGAAACGTCCGGGGCCAGGCCCTGCGTCTGATCGGCGCGATGATGGACCTCACCGCTCTCCGGAAGGCGTATACGGAGTTGCAAGAAAGCGAGGCGCGTGGTCAGACGGTGCTGGAGTCGTCGCTCGACGCCATCATCGGCATGGACGAGCACGGAACCATTACGGATTGGAACTCGAGCGCGGAAACACTGTTCGGATGGAGCCGCAAGGACGCGCTGGGACGCTCCCTGGCCGAGACGATCATTCCGCCAGACCAGCGGGAGGCCCATCATGCGCAGCTCCGCCAATTTATAGAAACGGGCGAGAAGACGATGTTCAACCGACGGCGGGAGACGACTGCATGGCGGAGGGATGGCACGGAATTCCCCGTCGAGTTGTCGATCGTGCCGTTGAAGGAGGGCACGGCGTACCGCTTCTACTGGTTCATTGTCGATATCAGCGAGCGCCGAGCGGCGGAGGCAAAATTGCGGCAGACCGAGGATCAGCTGCGGCAGGCGCAGAAGATGGAAGCCGTCGGCCAGCTCGCCGGCGGGGTGGCGCACGACTTCAACAACCTCCTCACCGTCATCACAGGCTATACCGATCTTCTCATGAGCGATCTGCCGGCTGGTGCGCCGACACGGGTGGAGTTGGAGGAAATCAGGAAGGCGGCGGAACGCGCCTCGTGGCTGACCCGACAATTGCTCGCCTTCAGCCGCCGCCAGATCTTGGCGCCGCAGGTCTTGGACCTCAATGTCTTGATCGGCAACTTCGAACAAATGCTGCGTCGTCTGATCGGCGAGCACATCGCGTTAAAGACCGAATTGGCTCCGTCCCTTGCGAGGATCAAGGCCGATCCAGGACAGATCGAGCAAGCGATCATGAATCTCGTTGTCAACGCCCGCGATGCGATGCCGCTGGGCGGGCACTTAGCGATTGAGACCGACACGGTCTTCCTGGATGAGTCGTATCCGATAAAAGCCGCGGAAACGCCGCTGGGCCGCTACGTCCTTTTGGCGGTCAGCGACACGGGGTGCGGGATGGATGCCGAGACGCAGAAGCGTATTTTCGAACCGTTCTTCACGACCAAGGAAGTCGGCAAGGGCACGGGGCTCGGCCTCTCGACGGTCTACGGCATCGTCAAGCAGAGCCATGGGTTCATCTGGGTCTATAGCGAGCCGGGCCGTGGTACGACGTTCAAGATCTACTTGCCGGCGGTCGATGAGGGCATCCCAGCGGCGAAGGAGGAGTCCCGCCCGGCCGAGCAGCGGAGTGGCGTGGAAACGATTTTGCTGGTCGAAGATTCCGCGCCGCTCCGCACCCTGACGGAAAAAATCCTGGAACTCAGTGGCTACACGGTGTTGGCAGCGAGCAATCTGGACGAGGCGGTAAAGAGAGCGAACGAGCGCAAGTGGAAGGTTCACTTGCTGTTGACCGACGTCATCATGCCCGGAGGCAGCGGGCCGGACGTCGCGGCCCGTCTCAACGAACGATGCCCGGGTCTCAAGACCCTGTATATGTCCGGCTACACCGGCATGGCGGTGGCCCACCAGGGGATTCTGGAGGCTGGGGCCCCGCTGCTGCAAAAACCATTCACGCCGGAGATGCTTCGGCAGAAGGTGCGTGAGGTGCTCGACGAACCCAGGCGGGACAATGCATGACGGTCCCCGGCGGGGCATGGCTCTTGTCGGACGAACCTCCGGGCGCAGACTTCATGCCCAGAAGCAGCATAATCCCTGCTGCCTGAAATCGAAGAATGCTTGTGTGTTGGACTGGTTTCTATAAAATGTAGGTGATTAGTGATGAATACTAAGCGATGACTGGTTAGAAGGATAGGGGAACAACCTTGCTCGGACTCCGCGGCATGCGGGAGCAGGCCGTTCTGTTCGGCGGCAGGCGCCACATCCATGGCGCTCTAGACAAGGGCACAATCGTCCAATCGTGGATTCCCCAGCGGAGCGAGCATGCCGAGAATCCCACTCGAGAAGCCGCGTGGTTTCCTGATCGTCGATGATCACGCCATGGTCCGGCGAGGGCTCAGGCAGGTGGTCGTCGAGGAGGTGAGCACCGGCCAGTCTGCGCTCGATGCGGTGCGCCTGGGAGAGTGGGCCTTCGTCATCCTTGACATCAACCAGCCGGACAAGAACGGTCCGGAGGTATTGAAAGACCTCCAAGCGCTCCGCCCCGCCCTGCGATCCTTATCCTTAGCCACCATGTTGAAGAGCAATATGCGGCTGGCCGGCCATCGGACCGGCGATGTCGGTGCGGCAGCATCTGAGGATCATACGAAAGGAGATTCATGATACCGCGCATCTTGGTCATCGACGACGAAGCAAGCATCCGGAATCTCTTGCTCAACGTGCTGAAGCGAAAGGGGTATGAGGTATTTCTGGCAGACAGCGGGCAGAAGGGAATCGACATGTTCGAGCGGAATCATCCGCTGATCACGATTCTGGACCTTCATATGCTGAACCTCAACGGTCTCGAGGTCTTGAGTCGCCTGCGGGCCCTCGATCCCAAGGCCTGCGTGATCATACTGACCGGGGTCGGATCGAAAGAACTAGAGGCAAAGGCCCTCACATTGGGGGCGAGTGATTTTTTGAAAAAAGGATTCTCGCTCTTCGAATTAGGGGAGGCGTTGCGGCGGGCGACGGCCCAGATGAGCAAGGACTCCGTTCCTGCAATGGCGGCCGGCTCGCGAGGTCGATAACGAGAGACCGCGCAAGAGCGGGAAACAAGGAGCCAACGATGTCGCGTCTGGAGCGAAGTACTTCAGGGTTGAGATCTGGCTCGACGCCCCGCATGCAACGCTGACGGTCGATCTTGCCGTGATGCGATGGTCGAAGAACGGGGATTTCAGCGTCGATATATTCGCATGGAGCCCGATCGCCAATGTCTGCTGGAGTGCTGACAAAACGGCTTCGATGGATCCGGCGCCAGCCGATTCGCCAGGGGTGTTCAACGTAGATGATCGGCAGGCTGAGTCCATTCCAGACTGCTGTGATGAGAGGGGAGTTAATTCTATGGCGAACGAGACCATCTTAATCATCGACGACAACGCGGATGCGCGGCTCCTGCTGAGTCTGTGGCTGAAGGGGCACGGCTACGAGACGGTCTACGCGGCCGATTCCCTTGCGGCGATCACGACGGCTCGTCACGCGCGACCGGATGCAATCCTGCTGGATCTCGGACTTCCTGGAAGCAGCGGTTTTCTGGTCCTGGATCGCTTGAAAACGATCCCTGGATTGGCCTCCATCCCGGTCATTATCGTCAGCGCCGAAGAGCCGGTGGTCGCTCAGGCGAGAGCCCTGGCTGCTGGGGCAGTGGCCTTTCTCCAAAAGCCGGTCGCCCAACACACGCTTATTTCAAAGGTCGAGGAGGCGTTGGTTGCTTCCCGAGAAACGATGAAGAAGAGTCTCTAAGGCGATCCGATGATGACGCCCAAGAAGGTGACGATTCCGGGAGTGGAGGACGATGGATACGTTCGGCCGCTGCTCCACAATTTGCTGGCAGACTTTTTCAGCATCCTGCTAGTTTCAGGCTGAATCATCCTCGGAAGATGAAGAGCCATCTTTGGGCGGTCTGCCAGAGATGTCTTTCTGACGGAGCAGTTTCGTGAGGTAAGTCCGTTGAAGGCCGAGCTCTTCGGATGCTCTGGTTTGGTTCCATCCATTTCTGCGCAAGGCCTCTTCGATGATCTGCCGACTGTAGGCGTCCATACTCTCATGGTAGTGACGGAGAGAAGATCCTGTTGCGGCCTCGGTCGCCGAGAGGGAAAGTGAAGCTTCCAGATGCAGGTATGCGGGCTCAAGGGTGTCATCGGGACACAAGATGATTGCACGTGTCAGCACATTCTCCAGTTCGCGGATGTTGCCCGGCCACTGATACTGTTGTAATACCCGTACGGCTTGGTCACTCAGTGCGCAGGGGCGATGAAGCCCCAAGCGGACCGCGCGCGTGAGAAAATGCTTGGCAAGCGCAGGGACATCATCCATCCGGTCACGCAGGGGCGGGAGCGTCACGGTGATCACCGCCAGCCGGTAGTATAAATCCTCACGAAACAGGCCTTGTTGGATCGCGCGCCGTATGTCTTTGTTGGTGGCCGCGATGAAACGCACATTGGTGCGTACCGGCTGGGTTCCGCCTACACGAAAGAACGTCTGATCCTGGAGGACCCGCAGCAGGCGGCTTTGTAAGGGGAGCGGCATATCCCCGATTTCATCTAGAAACACCGTTCCGCCTTCTGCCACCTCGATCTTGCCTGGTTCCCGTTTGACTGCCCCGGTGAAGGAGCCCTTTTCATGGCCAAACAGTTCGTTCTCGAGCAGCGGCTCCGGCAGGGCCGCACAATTGACCGCGACAAAGGGTTTCGAGCGGCGTGGGCTCCACCGATGAATGGCGCGGGCCACGACTTCCTTTCCCGTCCCGGTTTCACCGAGCAGGAGAACGGTCACGTCGGCCGGCGCTGCCTGTTTCGCGATCGTGAGTTGCGCGACCATCTTGGCGTTGACCCCTACGAGGTGATCGTACCGATCGTCGACTTCTTGGCGGAGGACGTCGACCTGACGGTGCAGCGCCACGGTGGCCAGGGCTTTGTTGACCACGACGGACAGGTGGTCGGCGCTGAACGGTTTTGTCAGGAAATCAAATGCACCAAGCTGCATGGCGTGAACGGCGCGTTCAACGGTGCCGAATGCGGTCAGGATGATGATGAGAGGTGTGGTGTAGGCTGTGGCTGCGCTGGTATCCTCTTCGGTGCGCCGCTCGCTGTGCGAGGCCCCTCTCACCCGTTCCAGGATTTCCAGACCGGACAGGACCGGCAGTTCCAAATCCAGGAGCACGAGATCAAAGTCTCCTTGTTCAATCAGACGCAGCGCATCTTTACCGTTGTCGGCTGTGACAGGCTCGTGCCCCATCCAGGTGATACGATTCTCGAGTCCGAGAAGAATATCGCGGTCGTCGTCGACGATTAGGATTTTGGCGCGCATCGAAATATACTCCTCTCAATGGCAGAAGTGGTGGAAAGCAGTTGTGAGTTCTGAGTGCTGAGTTCTGGGTTCTGAGTTGGTCGGAAAAGCTGAAAGAGGAGTTTTTGAGTTAGGTCTGTCATCGCCAGTTTACACTCATAACTCAATACTCAGAACTCCCAACTCCCAACTCAGAATCCCTCTCGCCTCGTGCCCCTCGACCCTCCCGCCTCTCTCGTACGTCTTGGCTTTCTTATCCGTCTCTAACTCAGAACTTAGAACTCAGAACTCAGAACTTCTTCACCCGATCCACCAGTCTCGCCCCTCCCGCGCGTCACGCGTCCCGTCCCGTGGCCTGTTGCGGTGCGGCTTCTCGCGAAGACGCGACAGGCATTGTGAAGTAAAAACGTGTGCCGGCTCCGGGCGTACTCTCCACCCAGATGGTTCCCTGGTGCATCGTCACCAGGCTTTTGGTAATGAACAGCCCAAGCTGAGCCCCCTGCGCGGTAGGGTTGGCAGACGGCACTTTCGAGAACTCATGGAAGAGCTGTTTGATGTGATCCGGGTCAATCCCACAGCCGGTGTCGGCGACAGAGATTTGGACAAAGCCCTCGGAGGTCGTCCGGAAATCAACGGTAACGCGGCCGCCCGGCGGCGTGAACTTGATCGCATTACCGATGAGATTCCAGAGAATCTGTTCCAGTTTATCGCGGTCCCCCTGGACCGCTGGAAGGCCAGCCGCATGCTCGATCTCAAGGGTAATCGTTTTTTCATCGGCGACGGTGCGCAAACTGTCGGCGACCAAAAGGGCCATGGCTTCGACAGAGATCGGTGCGAGGGAGAGCACGTCCTTGTTGCTGTCAAGGCGGGACCAATCCAGCAATTGATTGATGATTCTAGTGAGCCGACTCAGGTTATGCCCGATGCGAGTGAGATAGGTCAATTGCTGTTCGCTCACCGGCCCTGCAATGCCGTCGCGCATATTGTCAGCAAAGCTGCGAATCACGGTCATGGGGGTGCGCAATTCATGGGACGCGACAGAGAGAAACAACGACCGCCGCCGATCGTGTTCCTGGAGGCGCTCATTGGCGAGGGACAATTCCTGCGTGCGCTCTGCAATACGCTGTTCGAGGTGCTGCGTGAGTTCTTCGAGGTGGGAATAGGCTTTGGCATTGTCGATGGCCGCGGCCACATGGCTGGCGATCGTCAAGAGCATATGGAGATCTTCGTTCGTGCAGGGTTGTGAGCCACGGTCGGCGGCGAGGTATCCGAGTATCTGATTGTGGCTCTGGAGCGGCACCGCGACGAAGGACGTCACCCCGGAGCGGCGAGCTAAGTCCAGTATCGGTGGTTGCATGCGATCGGCCACGGCCTCAAGGTTCAGGATGAGCAAGGGCTTGCCATGAATCAGTAGGTCGGCTTGGAGGCTGCTATCGTCCTGGATCGGCACATCAAGCTGGCGAGCTGCATCCGCAATGTCCGGCGAGACCCCGGCGATTTGGGCCATATACGCCGTGTCTCGTTCGTGATGTCGCAGCATCAGAAACATCCGCGTAAAACCCAGATTTGTGATCAGGAGCTGCAGGATGGTGTTGAGGAGCTGGCTCCGGTCCAGCGTCCCGACGATGGCCGCACTGACTTGATGTAACGTGGTCAATTGACCGACCTGGTGCTTGATGGTGGCCAGGTTCGCGGTAATGGCAATGCTCCTATCCTGTAATGAGTGGGTCATCAGGTTAAACATACTCGTCAGTTGACCGACTTCGTCTCGGCTGGAGGGTGTGAGGGGCACAGGTACGTGGCCCTCAGCGACTTGTTGAGCCACAGCGGCAAGACTCCTCAGTGGTTTCGTGATACGGAGGACGAGCAGGTAGGCGCCGAGCGCGCCTGCGCCGATGATGAGGGTGGTGAGGAGGAGAATATTTTTGATCGTCGTTGCGAGTTCTTGTTTCCGGCGTGCGTCGGACAATCCTATTTGGACGACACCGGAGACGAGTGCCGGCTGTGACGGGGATGAGTTGGTGCTTCCATCATCCAGCTGAACAGTGAATGGAGGCAGCGAGGCGCTTTCTGTTGCCGTTCGCAGCATCGGCATGGAAAAGTCATACACGACTTCCTCCCACGCAAATCGGCTCCCTATCTTGGTGGAGAGGGATAAACGTGTGATCAGAGGAGTGGTGCGTGACGATTGGAAGAGCTGTTTCGCAATCTGAGGGTCCGGGTATAGAGGATGATCCACGGACCGCACAAGGCTGGCAGAAGATTGCCGTGTCCCCTTTGTGTGCTGGACGAGCAGGGTGCCGTCTGCGCGGGTGATGACCACATACACCACGTCCTGGACAGCCACGAGGCCGTCAATGAATTGTTGAAGCGTGGGGCGATCTTCCGCTACGAGACCTGCATATTGAAAGTGTTCATTCTGTACGACGCTCGTGAGGAGAATCGTTCCCAGCTGCTGGAGGTTGCGGGCCATCGACGCTCGCCTCTCTTCGATGTAGTACCAGCTCAAGGTTAAGCAGCCGATGACCAGAATAAGGCTGAAAAATAGCACGAACTTTGCGCGTAGGCTGGGGAAACCGGCCGTGGGTAATGCCTCGGGAGTCCTGGATTCCTCCGGCGGATAAGGAGTACTCACTTGCCGGTCCACATTAATAGGTTTCATCGATAAGGCTCGTCAGCTCCTTCGGAAACGTAATGCCCAGGAACCTTGCGGTCTTGAGATTGACGGCGATCTTGAGTCGCTCGATCGGCACGGGGTTGAGCGGTAGCAGCCGTTCCCCGTCGAGAATGCGCTTCGCGAGCAGTCCGGTTTCCCGGCCGACATCGCCGTAGTTGACGGACATGCTGAGCAGTGCTCCCAGGCGTGTGAACTCCGGTGAGAACCCGATCACGGGTATCTGACGCGCGAGCGCTGATTCAAGGATGAATCGTACGGACTCGTTCGTCAATACCGTGGAATCCGGTATGAGCCAGAGGGCCTCAACATTCGAGAGCAGCGTGCGCAATTGCTGGGGTACCTCCTTATCACTCTCGACGGGAAGTCCCGTTAATTGAAAGTCGGAGAAGGTGGCCACTCTCTCCGCCTCCTTCACCCGAGAGGAGGTTTTAGCGGGATCATAGAGCATTCCGAGCTGGTGAAGGGCCGGGAGGAAGGTTCGCATGATCTTCAGCTGTCGGTCGACGGGGACCTCCAGGAGCGTGCCGGTCATGTTGGCGGCTGTGAGCTGATGTTTCAGCGGGTCCAGGATCATCATATAGACGATCGGGACATCCACAATTTCTACCTTCGCTGCCAACGCGGCCTTGAGCCCTACGGCGACGACCAGTGACGCATTCGATGCTCGCAGTTTGCGCGCGATCTTTTTCCCAAGCTCCAGGTCGCCTTGCGCATCGTATTCGGTATAGATCGCTCCAATCGGGCCCGTGGCCTTCAAGCCTGCCACGGCCTCGCGATACGCCGCAATGTCGGAAGACCGCAGGATGGCAATGTCCATCGCCGCCGATTCGGACACACCCAGGGTACAGAGGCCGAGCAACACAGCAAGTCCCAGCACCACTAAGGCGGCTAAGGAACGCCCTGCGTGGAAGAGCCTGTCTATGTGGTCAATCGTTTTCATCATCCGTAGACCCATGGTCCCATGGTGGAAACGTGCTGGGCATTGCGACGTCTCTGCTCAAGCGCGCGATATGAAGTTCTGAGCTCTGATTTTTGAGTTCTGGGTTGGCCGGAAGAGCTGAAAGAGGAATTTTGAGTTAGGTCCGCCATCGCCAGTTTACGCTCCCAACTCAGAACTCCTAATTCCTAACTCAGAACTCCTAACTCAGAACTCAGAACTCAAAACTTCTTCACCCGTCTCGCGCTTCACGCGCCACGGTCTGTGGCGCGGACCGTTCCCAATATATGCAGGGCTGTTCTGTCATGATCTCGAATAATCTCACCTGTCCAGACACACCATTGGACGCTGCCGTCCGGGCGCAGGACGCGATGTTCAAACGTCACTTCGGCGCGTTGCGGCTCCAGCGCATGGCGCAGGGCGAGCACAATCAGCTCACGATCATCCGGGTGGACGAGCGCGAGCAATTCGTTCTGCGTGCCGCGGACCGATCCAGCCGCCACGCCGAGCAACCGGTCGACCTGTGGCGACCAGTAAATATGACCGGTCTGAAGGTCCCAGTCCCAGAGTCCCACCGGAGCGGCGGGCAGGGCGAGACGGCTTCGCGCATCATTGGTACGGAGTTCCTCTTCGATGCGCTTCCGCTCGGTAATGTCGGTGGAGATGCCGCAAGTCGCATAGGGCTTGCCGGTATGGTCGCACAGCGGGAATTTGATCGAGATGTAGGTATGGAGGCCATCGGAATGGGGCGCGTATTCCTCATATTCCACCACACTGTTCCGCTCGAACACTGTCACATCGTTGGCGCGAAACGCATCGGCGATATCCTGGGGAAAAATCTCGTGATCGGTATGACCGACAATCTGATCCGTGGTGAGGTGAAAGAGCTGCTCGAACCGGCGATTGGTGAGAAGATACTGGCCGTCGGTGTATTTCACGTAGATCACGGCGGTGGTGTTGTTGACCACATCTTTCAGGAGTTGCTCGTTCCGTCGAAGCGCATCCTCCGCGCGTTTGCGATCGGTCACGCACTGGAGGGAGCCGGACATACGGGCTATCTGGCCGGTCTCGTCCCAGATCGCTTGGCCGCGGGCGCGGAACCAGCCATACGCTCCTGCCTTGGTGAGGAGCCGGTATTCCACGTCGTAGGGATCGCGGCGTTCGATATGGTCCGTCAAGGCCGCGAAGACGCGGTTGGCATCTTCGGGATGAAGCCGGGAAGCCCAGCTCTCCAAGACATCGGGAAATTCCTCGTCGGTATAACCCAGCATGGCTTTGACGCGAGGAGACCACCAGACCGGTGTGCGCGGAGAACTCCACGGTTCGCCGGGAAGGACCCGTCCATCCCAGAAGCCGTCACTGGAGCCTTGGATCACGAGCTCCAAGCGTTCTTCGCTTTCGTTGAGGAGGCGTTCCGTCCGTTCGATCTTCACGACGAGTTCCTTGACCCCGATGGCGCGGCGAAGGGTGTGCCGAAGTTCCTCCCGATCATACGGTTTCGTGAGATAGGCAAATGCCCCCTCCGCCAGCGATCCCACGGTGCGATCCCGCGAGATATTGGCGGTCACGATTACGACGGGGAGAGAGGGGTCCAGGCGTTGAGTTTCTTTCAAGACCTCGAGCCCATCGCCGTCCGGCAGGCCCAGGTCCAGTAAGATGACGTTGAAGCGATGGGCTCGAACGAGTTCGATGGCGCCGGCGACGGTGCCGGCAACGGTAACGGCGTAGCCATCATGGTGCAGCAAATCCTGTAACCCGATGACGAGGTCCTGGTTATCTTCCACGACGAGAACCGAATAGGGAGTCATTGTGGTTGCCATGGTGACCTCAGCTGTGGGGAAGTTCTGAGTTCTGAGTTTTGAGTTCTGAGTTTTCATGAGTCATAAGCTTGCGGCGCGTGGTTAGAATGATACTGTTCAACCTTTTTACCAGTTCGCCGCATTCTGCTAGCAGACTGGCCAGCTCCGGATGGTTGTGCGGCTGAGTTTCCCGAATGAGTCTTAACCAGTAACCGGCCTCTCGTGCCTCTTTCGCAGCAATTGCGAGCTTGGAAATGAAATCTTTACTGCTCTGTCCTCCCAAGGCCTCTTCGACGTTTGCTCCGATGGAGGTTCCTGAGCGGAGGAGTTGTCTGGTCAGAACAAGGTTGACGTGATCTTGTTGCTGCTGACGAATGTACCCGACAAGTTGCACGGCGAATTGAAAACTCTTGTCCTGCACAATGCTCTGAGAACGACGCTGTTGCATATCTTAGCTCCCGGGAAGTTTTGAGTTCTGAGTTCTGGGTTCTGAGTTAACGGCTTCGCCGAGTTCTGAGTTGTGAGTTCTGGGTTCTGAGTTTTTGGTTCTCACTCAGCACTTCTCTTTCAGCGTTTCCGGCGAAATCAGAACTTCTCAGTGCTCAGCCTCAGAACTTCTCTCTCCTCGTCTTCTAACTCAGAACTCATAACTCAGAACTTTATTTTCCCTGGGCCTCGCCTGTTCTGGTGCAATCTGCTATCGTAGAACAACGGGCGTAAGCTTTTACAAAGAGGGAGGTGTTGGATGAGAACATTTACCGCATACCTCGAATGGGATCCGGAAACCAAACTGTATGTGGGTTTTGTGCCAGGAATTCCAGGTGCACATACCCAGGGGAAGAGCTTGGACGAATTGCAAAAGAATCTGAAGGAAGTTCTAGAATTATGTCTTGAAGAATCTCGCACTGCTGGTGAGGATCTCCCGCGGTTTATCGGACTCCAGCAAATCGAGGTGGCCGGGTGAGCCGGCTTCCCATTGTCGATTGCAAGAGGATGGAAAAGGTCCATCTGCTTCGCCTCTCGTAGCTCTCAGTTCCTACCGAACTCAGCACTCGGCACTCAGACCTTCTCTCTCCACGCCTTCCTAACTCAGAACTCACGACTCAGAACTTTCCGAGCGATCAGCCTTCAACTCCGGACCAAACTCAAAATTCAGAACTCAGAACTCAAAACTTCCCAGTGACTCAGCACTCAGCACTTCTTCGTCAGAATCGCACCGTCAGCCAGCCCATCACGCGGCTGCCGATCGTATCGCCCAACGGATGTTCCTTGTGCTGGTCGTTGAGCGCGTTGAAGGCGGAGATGGCGACCTCCGCCTCGCGCCTGTAACCTGCGGCGACTTCTTGCTGCCAGAAACGATAGGCGCCGCGCAGATTCAGCAGGTTGTAGCTGTCGAGGGCTCGGTTCGGAATGGCATTTCCAAAGAGCGGAGCAAGGTTAAA
>Ga0209108_10000493_pt1 | contig 21817 bp, 18 predicted proteins | sample Rifsed10ft1_FD_184003 | JGI IMG/M metagenome (GOLD analysis project Ga0209108, IMG submission 184003) | Soil microbial communities from Rifle, Colorado, USA - sediment 10ft 1 (version 2) | ecosystem: Environmental > Terrestrial > Deep subsurface > Rock core/Sediment | place: Rifle, Colorado...
CTTCGGTTGGAACTGAAAGCAATGAATTGGCCATCCGGAGACCAACTCGGATAGGCATCGAAAGCAGGGTCTTTGGTGAGCCTCTCGGTGTCTGTGCCGTCGATCGTAACCGTATAGACCTCGAAATCCCCTTCCCCGTTGGAGACAAATGCTATGCGACTCCCATCGGGAGCCCAGGATGGATCTATCGCGGGGACGGGGCCGGTGGTAACCTGCCGCTTGCTGCCGTCGCTGAGGATGAGTAGATGGACCTGCCGATCGGTGGAGAAGTCATCGAGGGTAAAGGCAATCGTCTTTCCATCGGGCGACCAGGCCGGGCCGGTACTGTCCCAAACTCGGCTCGTCAGAGGGTAAATCAGGTCGCCCAAGACATCGAATGGCTGCGAAAGGCTGGCCTCGACTTCCAACGCATAGATCCGATACACGTCGAACGCCGCCGCAAACGCGATTCGCTGGCCGTCGGGCGACCAGGTGGGACTCTCTTTGATTTCGATTCCACGGTCTTCCGTGTGCCTGATCAGATCATGCCCATCCTTATCAATTGAATAGACCTCGTCCCTTCCAGAGCGATCCGAGACGAAGGCGATTCGTTGACCGTCCGGGGACCAGGCCGGGTCCTGATCTCGCCCTGGATCAGTGGTCAGGCGGACCAGGCCCCCAGGTCCGCCCGTTGCCGTCTCGCCGATCGCGGGGCTTGGCGAGGGCGGGCCATCCGTCGGGATTCCAGGAGTGGATGAGGCTTCAGCACTGGGTGAAGGGGAAGCGGTCGTGGTCGGGGTCGGTGCAGGCTCGTTCTTGACACAGCCAGCGATGAGAGCCAGCCAGATCAATCGGTGGGCCGCCCTCAGGAATGCAGCGGATCTCATGGGGCCGGGGGCTCAAACCAAGTCAGATCGAGCTCTCCGGACGCTTGGGCGATCCACTCCGGCATGTTGGCGTCCATCCAGTCATAGCGTGCGGCCCCCGCGGCATCGTCGCTGAAGCCGTCGAACGCCCAACCAAGGAACATGTCCGCGAAGTCCTCATTGGGTGTATTCCCATTGGCGTCCCAGCGAATCGAGTGCTGCTGCCAGGGCGAACCCAGGGTTGCATATCCCAGGTCGGTCCGCTCATAGCCCCCCTGATCTGGAAGACCACTGACGTGGACCAGCTCCCCGTCGATTTCGGCCACGATTTCGGTCCTGCCGAGTTCGCTATACGGCGTCAGCCTCGGGAACCGAATGAGCAATTCATCCCGCCTGACCTGGTCTTGGACTTCCAGGATCCGATCGGACAGGTTGTTGCTGACCCTGGCATTGAACGTGTGCCCCAGCTCGTGGGCCAGCAGCTGGGCGCTCATGTGGCCCTCGGCCAGGGGTTCACATTGCCAGCCGTAGCCACCCGCAGAGCAGTACCAGCCCTGATCGAGGCCGGAGCCTTTCAGCGTGAAGGCCGTCCCCCCAAAGACTTGCTTGAATACCGCATGGGGCGAGTCGGCAGCCGGCGTCGCCGCGGCAAGGGCGTAGGCAATCATCAGAACGCCGCCCGCGATCCCATCACCATCGTCCTCGGTCCAATCTCCGACTGCGTCATAGCCGAAGTAGGCCTCCAGATCCTGCTCCGCCCAGAGCATCCCGGCCATCTCCTCGAACACGACCACCTGCCTGAACCCATGGGTTTCGGCGGCTTCGAGCCAGGCGTGCACCTGCGGCTGCCTGATCCCGGTGGCTTCCGAGAGATAGGCCTCGAACTCCAACCCGGAGGCCTGGGCCGCCGATTCCCACACCCGCTCGACGGGGACGGTTCCAAGCACGCCCTGGAGATAGAGGTGCACGATAAATCCTTCGTCCAGCCGGGCTCCCGGACTGTATTCGCCCCTCACCGGCCCGTAAACATAGGCCAACCATTCGGTCTCCAAGGATGCCAGGATGTCCCGCCGGTCTTCCTCCGGAAGCATCGACCAGAGCTTCGGAGTCATCCAGGGCGGACGGGCCCCGGTTTTCAACCAGGTGGGGATCGACGAGGTGTCGTAGCCATCCTCGACGACCGAGCGGATGGTCGCCGCCAGCGCAACTCGGCCGCTGGCCTCCAGGCTGTCGGCCTCGGCAAACCCCTCTGCAATCCGCTGCAGATCCTCGGATCGGCTCTCCAGCTCTTGGGCGAGCCGGTTCACCGCTCGGGCGTCTCCGCCCGCGATCGCCGATACCTCGGATTGGAGCTGCCCATCGTACCCAGAGGCTCCCTCGACCGCGCTTCCGACCCGGGCCCCAACTCCCAGCATGAGCTGGGCCGCTCGGGCCATATCTGCGGCGGCGCGTCGCAAAAGCGCCGGATCGACTCGAATTAGCTTGTCCATAGGGAGGCCTATTATCGCACGGTCGGCCCATTGACCTCAACTGGCTCTCTACGTACACTTGGAGCGGCTAGCAAAGGCCATGTCAACCTACCCAGGCGTCTTCGTGATGAGACCGAAGGAGATCCACCCGGCCGAGGCGAATGAAATCGCGGCAGAGCTGGAGCGAGCCGCACTCGTGATTTCCTATCATTCGCGGGAAATGTATCGAGACCGAGCGACCCTGGATAATGCCTGGTCGGGGAATGCGAAGGAGCGGTTTTTCGATTCCTTTGCCGGGATGCCTCGCCGCCTGGATGACCTGGCAGACGAGCTCCAAGCTCACGCCAAGCAGATCCGTGGGATCAAGGTGACGGTCCTCGAGAGAGTGCTGATCCACGGCCCCGTTCCTCAGTAGTCCTAGATTCACCTCCCGGATTTACCCCGCCCCGTAACCGTATAATTTGGCCCTGCTTTCTGGAGCCCACCCCAGGTGGCCTTACGCGAGTTTTCGCTAGAACACGAGCACGGCTACAACCGCTCCGGCCCGATCCGCTGGATCGCCTCGCATGTGCTGCGCTACCCGATCTGGCCGGCCGCAATGGTGCTGGCGGCGGTCGCCAACAACACCGCCTTCAGTTACGTCCAGATCTTCGTGGGCCGGGCCTTCGATGTCATTGCGACGCCCGGATTCAGCCGGGCTGCCCTCGCAGCCGCGGCGGGGGCGGTGTTCGCCGCCGCGACCGTTCAGGGGCTCACCGGCCTGCTGCGCAATTACGCGGGCGAGTTCCTGGCCCAGGGGATCGAGCGCGATGCGCGGCACGAGCTCTACGTCAGCCTGTTGGGCAAGAGCCAGACCTACCACCGCCGCCAGCGGATCGGCGACCTCATGGCCCGCGCCACCAACGACGTCCACTCGCTCAATATCATGTTCAGCCCCGGGATCATGCTGATCACCGACTCGGTGATGAACCTGATCGTGCCGCTGCTGCTGATCGGCGCGCTGCGCCTGGAGCTGCTGCTGGTCCCCTTGGTCTTCACCGCGGTGCTGGTGCTGACCCTACGTGACTACGCCCGCCGGCTGGGACCGGTGACGGTTGGGATGCGGATGCAGTTCGGGGTGATGAACGCCGGGCTCGCCGAGACGATCGCCGGCATCGAGGTGGTCAAGGCCAATGTGCAAGAGCAGCACGAGTGGCGCAAGTTCACCCACAATGCGGGGCGATACCGGGACCTATTTGTCCAGCACGGAATGATTCAGGCCCGCTATTGGCCGATGTTGGCTTTCAGCCTGTTCTGGGCAGTCGGGTTCTTTCATTCGCTGTTGGTCTGGCAGGCCGGCCGCATCTCGCTGGGGGAGGTCGTGGCCTTTGTAGGACTCTTCGGCGGTCTGCGTTTCCCGACCTTCATCTCGCTGTTCTCCTTCGACCTGGTGCAGCTTGGGCTGGCCGGCGCCCGCCGGGTCCTGGAGGTGCTCAACGCCAAGACCGAGCTGGACGAAAACCTGGGCGGAGTGACCCGCCCGATCCGGGGCGAGGTGGCCTTCCAAAATGTGACCTTCGGCTACAACGGCACCCCGGTGCTCAAGAACATCAGCTTCACTGCCCGGGCCGGCGAGACATTGGCGATCGTTGGCCACACCGGGTCCGGCAAATCCAGCCTGACCCACTTGATCAACCGGATCTACGATACCAGTGAGGGACGGGTCGAGGTCGACGGGGTAGACGTCCGGGAGTGGAGCCTCGAGTCGCTCCGCTCCCAAATCGCAACCATCGAGCAGGATATCTTCCTCTTTTCCGGCCCGATCCGGGACAACATTGCCTTCGCTCGAGGGCAGGCCACGGATGAGCAGATCGAACAGGCCGCCCGGGAAGCGCAGGCGGAAGAATTCATCCGCGGCTTCACCGACGGCTATCAGACCGAGATCGGTGAGCGGGGGGTCACGCTCTCCGGCGGGCAGCGGCAGAGGGTGGCGATCGCCCGGGCCTTCTTGAGCAACCCGCGGATCTTGATCCTGGACGACAGCACCAGCGCGATCGACAGCGCCACCGAGGATCAGATCCAACGTGCCATGCGGCGAATCAGCCGCGAGCGCACGACCTTCCTCATCACCCACCGGCTCAGCCAGATCCGCTGGGCAGATCGGATCCTGGTGCTCCGCCGCGGCGAGTTGGTCGCCCAGGGGACCCACGACGAGCTGATGAAAGAGAGCCCGGATTACCGGCGGATCTTTGACCGCTTTGGCCAGGCCGACGGGGATGGCCGCGGCTCCGGGCCGGATGCCGGAGACGGCGGAGCTCCGGAAGCCGGGTAGGCCAGCATGGGCTTCATTCTTGACGGCCTCGAGTCCGAATCCTACGACCGTGAATATCGCGATCGCGACCTGCTGCGCCGCATCCTCACTTACTTCCTGGCCCACAGCCGGGCGATCGCACTGGTCGTGGCCGCCCTGACCCTGAACTCGGCCGCCGGCGCCGGGGCTCCGATTGCCATCGCCCGGGCGATCGACGCGGTTGGCTCGGCTCCCTCCCTGCGGATGATTGCCATCGGCAGCGCGGTGGTCTTCGGGATGGGCGGCCTGGCTTGGGCCGCCAACTACGTCCAGCAGTGGGTCTCGGCCCGGGTGATCGGCGACGTCGTGCTCCGGCTGCGGGAAGAAGTGCTGGAGGCCACCATCCGGCACGACCTGAGTTTCTTCGGCAGCCACCCCTCCGGCAAAATCGTCAGCCGGGCCACCTCCGATACGCAGGACTTCTCGGATGTGGTCTCGCTGGTCATCAACCTGATCAGTCAGGTGCTGCTGCTGGCGATCCTGGTGATCTGGCTGCTCAGGGTGAACGCAGCCCTAACCCTGCAGCTGATGGCGATGGGACCGATTGCGGTGGTCCTGGCGTTGAGCTTCCGCCGAGTGGCGCGGCAGGTGACCCAACACGCCCGACGGGTGACCGCCACGATCAACGCCCAGATTCAGGAGTCGATCAGCGGGATCGGGGTGGCAAAGGCCTTTCGCAAGGAGCGCTCGATCTACGAGACCTTCGACCGCAATAACCGCCAGGCGTATCGAGTGGGATTGCGGCGCGGCCTGACTCTGGTCACGATCTTTCCGGTCATCGGAGTCTCGACCGGGTTGGGGATGGCGCTGCTGGTGTTCTCCGGCGGGCTGCGGGTGCAGGCCGGAGCGCTGACCCCCGGCAACTGGTACCTGTTCATGCAGGCCGTGTTTTTCTTCTGGTGGCCGATGATGAGCATCGCCTCATTCTGGAGCCAGTTCCAGGATGGGCTCTCGGCAGCCGAGCGGGTGTTTGCGCTGGTCGACGCCGAGCCGAACGTGAGGCAGCAGGCCAGCCGGCCGGTCCCCAAGGTCGCCGGCGCGATCGAGTTCCGCAGGCTCCGTTTTGGCTATACGCAATCCGAGGTCGTGCTGCCGGAGTTTTCGCTATCGATCTGGCCGGGCGAAGCGGTGGCGCTGGTCGGGCACACCGGCGCCGGCAAGACCAGCCTGGCCAGGCTGATCTCCCGCTTCTACGAGTATCAGAGCGGCGAGCTATTGATCGACGGCCAGGACATCCGCTCGCTGGATCTGGCGGAGTACCGGCGCCACTTGGGTATCGTGCCGCAAGATCCGTTCCTCTTCGGGGTCTCGGTGGCGGAGAACATTCGCTTCAGCCGGCCGGAGGCCGGGGATGAATCCGTGCTGCAGGCCGCCCGCCAGATCAGCGGCGGCGATTGGCTTGCGGATCTGCCGGACGGACTGGAGACCCACGCCGGCGAGCGGGGCGCCAATCTGTCCATGGGTCAGCGCCAGCTGGTGGCTCTCGCTCGGGTGCTGCTCAAGGATCCCGCTATCCTGATCTTAGATGAAGCCACGGCCAGCGTGGACCCGTTCACCGAGATCCAGATTCAGGAGGGGCTGCGCAAATTGCTGCGCGGTCGCACGTCGGTGGTGATTGCCCATCGGCTGTGGACGGTGCAGAATGCCGACCGGATCCTGGTGCTCGATCACGGACGGATCCTCCAGGAAGGCACCCACCAGCAGCTCATGCTGGCCGGCGGGCACTACGCGGTGCTCTACGACACCTACTTCCGGCACCAATCGCTTGAGTACATCGAAAGCCAGAGCGGGAAGCTCGAGGAAGCCCAGGTTACTCCAGCCACGCGCCCGCCGTTCTAATTGCGCGGAGCGGGTCTAGTCGGTCCGCGGGACAACCAGGACCGGGCGATTTGCGCCGTTAATAATCCGGGTTGTCAGGTCGAGCGAACTGAGCCGCCGCAGATCACGCCGGGCCGGGGCGCCAATGACCAGCAGATCGTGATCCCCGGAAACCAACTGTTCGAGGATGCCCTGGGCCGGGAAGGCGTGGGCGGCAAGCCGGGTCTCGCAGGGCACCCCGAGCGCCTCCAACGAGGCGCAGGCCTGCTCCAGATGGCGGGCCCCCCGCTCCACGATCAGACTCTCTGCCCAGGGCGGATACAGATGAAGGACCGTGACCTGAGCATGCGCGTGGCGCGCCAGCCGGCCACCGAAGACCACGTCGGACTTCCCCGGCTCCCCGGCCCCGGTGCAGATCAACATCCGTTCGAGCCGCGGGAAGGACTCCTTCACCAGGAGCACCGGGATCGAGGCGACCTCCAGAATCTCCCGGGCGAGTTCACTACCCGCGAGCGGATCCGTGACCAGAATCGGGACCACCACCAGGTCGTATTCTCCGGCCTGGGCCTCCTCCAGCAGCGGGGCCAGAGCCGCCGGACTTTGCCGAACTCGGAGCTCCGGATGAGGCCAGCCCGGCTGCTCGTTCGCCAGCCACTCGGCCAGCTGGGCTTCGGTTGAGCTCGCCTGCTGGGCGTCCGCCGCGATGGCCAGCAGGCGGGCCCCGCCACCGGTGATCAGGCCTATCCGAGTGCCCATCTCCACAGCGGCGGCCCCTGGAGGGGCTGGGTCCCAGAGGATCAACACCTTCAGGCCCGAGGGTTCGAGCACATGGAATTCGAGCACTCCGACCCACAGATCCTGCCCTGGCTCAGCTAGCCGCAAAGGAGAACGGCTCGGAAGGAGTGCTTCGATGATGGTCTTGTCTTCTCCGTAGGGAACCGTTGGAGCAAGCAGGCGCACACCCTGCAGGCCCTCGATCTCCAGGCGCAGCCGCTGCGACGGTCCGGCGAACACCGAGCTTCCAACCTGGCCCCGGCCGAGGACGAACACCCCGCGGCTCTCGGGAAAAGGCCCTTCATTCAAGACCACCGTTTCCGGCCGGAACAAAACACGCACCGGGGCCGCCTCTGCGTGCTGGGGCGCGCCGGCCGGAAACGGCCACACCGCCGATCCAAGCCGGATTTGGCCCGCTTCGACTCGGCCCACCAGCATGTTGCCGCCTCCAACAAACGACCCGGCGTATTCGCTGCGAGGTCGGTGGTAGAGCGCCTCCGGCGCAGCTACTTCGACTAGGTGACCATGCTCGAGCACCCCGATCCGATCGGCTAGCTCGAAGGCCTCGTCCTGATCGTGGGTCACCAGGATCGTCGTAACCCCCAGCTGATCTTGAATCTCTTTCAAGCTCTGCCGCAGTTGGGCCCGGATCTTCACGTCCAGCGCGCCGAACGGTTCGTCCAGCAACAGCACGGCCGGCCGGTAAGCCAGCGCACGAGCCAAGGCCACCCGCTGCAATTGCCCGCCGGAGAGCTGATCGGCGAAGCGGTCACCCAGTCCGACCAACCCGACCAGCTCCAAGAGCTGTTCTACCCGCCGGTGGCGTTCGCCCGCCGGCTCGCCGCGGATGCGCAATCCGAACTCGATATTCTGGGCGGCAGTCATGTGGCGGAAGACCGAGTAATTCTGGAAAACGAATCCGACTCCCCGCTGTTGAGGGGCCAGCTCAGTCACATCAATCCCATTCAGTTCGATTCGCCCCGCGTCCGGCGGGACCAGACCCGCGATCAGGCGCAGGATGGTGCTTTTCCCACTCCCGCTGCTGCCCAGCAGCACGAAGAGCTCGCCCTCCTCGATCTCCAGCGAGACATGGCTCACCACCAACTGGCTGCCGTAGTGCTTGGTGAGATCGGTGAGAACGATCGACATCAGCTTGGGGCTCGGCTTTCCCGGCCGGTGACCCGCAGCAGGATGAAGAACAGGACGAAGGAGAAGCCCGCCAGGGTGGCGGCCACCGCATTGGCGTTCTCGATGTTACCGGCCTCGAACTGGGCGAAGATGTAGAGCGGTGCGGTCTGGGTCCGCAGCCGCAGGTTCCCGCTCACCAAGACGGTGGCCCCGAACTCGCCGAGGGAGTGGGCGAAGGTGAGCAACGCCCCGGAGAAGAGGCCTCCCTGCAGAGCGGGCAGAATGACATGCCGGAAAGTCTGCCAACGGCTGGCGCCGATCGTATAGGCGGCCTCCTCGTAGGTTCGCTCGAGTTCGTCGAGCACCGGTTTCACCGCCCCCAGCATGTAGGGGAAGGTCACAAAGAGGTGGGCCAGCAGCACCCCAGCCGGGGCGAACATGGGCTGCACGCCCAGCGGGACCAGGGTGCGGCCGAGCAGCCCGATCGGCCCCCACAGCAGCAGCAATGAGGTCCCGACCACTACGGTCGGGATGGCCACCGGCAGATTGACCAGGACGCTGAGGGCCTGCCGCCCGCTGAATTGGTATTTGGAAAGAACGTAGGCCGCAAATGTTCCCAGCACGCCGTTGACCAGCGTGGTTGCACCCGCGATGAGCAGCGAGAACCGCATGGAGAACTGGGCCTCGGGCCGACCGAGGGCGGTGATGAATGCAGAGAGCCCTCCCCGACCGGCGAAGGCGAACACCGCGGCCAGGGGCAACAACAGCAGCGGCAGGAGTACCAGCAGCAAGACCGCGACCGGCAGCACCGCCGGGTTCCCGGTCGTGGCGCGTTTGGCGGACGAGCTCACTGTCCGATCTCCTCCAAGACCTGCCCTTGCCACACTCCATCCACAATCTCGCGCTTGGCCTGCGGCCATCCGCCCAGGTCGGCTACCGTGAACGGATCCTGGATGACTCCGAAGTCTGGGTTGGCGCCGTTGAGCGATTCGTCGACGCTGCGGAATCCGTAGGCCACGAACACCTGCTGGGCCTGTTCGCCCCACAGAAATCCCATGAAGGCCTGAATCAATTCCTCTTCTTGGGGTTGGATATTCTGGTCGAGGGTCACCACGATGTGTTCGCTCAAGATGGTGCTGGTGGGGTAGACGATTCCAGCCTCCAGCCGGCCGCGCGCCAGATCGTAGATCGCTTCCTGCTCGTAGGTGATCAGCGCGTCCCCGAAGCCGCTCTCGAACTGGGTGCGGGCCCCTCGGGCCGAACTCGCTTGGGCCACGACGTTGCGCCAAATGCCGAGCAGTTGTTGGTAGGCCCGTTCCGGATCGCCGGTCTGCCGCAGCGCCGAACCGTACTCCGCCAGGATCGCCCACTGCGCTCCGCCGGAGGTCAGCGGGTCTGGATGGACCAGTCCGATACCCGGCCGGGCCAGGTCGGCGAAGTCATGGATGTCCTTGGGGTTCCCGGGGCGAACCAGGATGATGAAGGGAGTCCGATTGAGGACCCCCCCGTACGGAAGTTCGGACCAGGTCGACCCGGGGAGCACTCCCGCCTGCTCCAATCGCAGCGCATCGAGCTCGAGCGAGAGGATGGCCACCTCGGCCGGCACCCCCAGGATTATTTGGTTGGTGATCGTGCCCGAGCCGGCGAAGGAAGTCGTGAATTCGATCCGCTCCCCAGACCGGGCGGCCCAGGAAGCCTGGAACGCGGGAAACACACCCTCGTTCATCACTTCCCCCAGGATGCTGAAGCCGTAGAGCACAATCGTCCGCGGTTGGGATTCGCGCACGCCGGGCAGCCAGGGCCAAGCTGCATACAGAGCGATGGCACCGACGGCCGCAGCATAGCCGGTCAGCCGGGTGAGTCGCAGCCAATTGACCCGTCGGGCGCGGGAAGGGACAGTGTTCACGCTGGCCTGCCCATCCTACCAGACCTCCGCCACAATCGAACCATCCCGCCTCCACAGTTCCTCCACAATCGCCGTGCACAATGGCTCACGACTTGAAACTTGAGGAGGTTTCGATGATAGGAATGCGTAGGTTTGGAGTGGTGCCCGGAATCGTGCTGGTTGTGCTCATCGTGCTCGGCGCGGCTGGGGCCGCCTGGCTGGCGTACAACGCCGGGGTGGAGAACGGGCTGGCACAGTCGGCGGCAGGCGAGGCCCCGGTCGGACCGCCTGGTTACGGGTATGGGTTCCGCCCGTTCTGGCCCGGCTTTGGGTGGCTTGGTTGTCTGGTCTTCCCGCTGTTGTTCTTCCTGTTCTTTGGGGCCATGCGGATGGTCTTCTTTCCCTGGCGGATGGGGATGTGGGGCGGACCGAGAGGCAAGTTCGGTCGAGAGGGCTGGAGACAGCACTTCGATGAGGAGCTCGGGGAATGGCATCGGAAGGCCCACGGCCCCGGCGAGGGCCCGGAAGCGGAACCTAAGGCCTGAATCTGGTCCAGTTCTCAGTGCCGACCGTCAGTCTCTCTCCCTCCCTTGCGCTCGAAGGGAGGGAGAGTTTTCCCCTGAGGGTCAGATCGGGGACTTGTCGTTGCGTCCAGCCAGGCTTCGCGGTTGAATTGGTCCGGCCATGCGAACCGTGCTGATCGTGGAGGACGAGGCAAAGATCGTGAAGCTGGCCCGTGATTATCTAGAGCGGGCCGGCTACGCGGTGGTATCGGCCTCGGATGGCAAGGCGGCCCTCGCAACCTTCCACTCTGCCCGACCCGACCTGGCCGTGCTGGATCTGGGACTGCCGGGAATGGATGGGCTGGATGTCTTGCGCGAACTGCGCCGGGCAGCGAACACGCCGGTCATTATCCTGACTGCCCGCGGCGAGGAGTCTGATCGGCTGGTGGGTCTGGAGCTGGGAGCCGACGACTATGTGGTCAAGCCCTTCAGCCCCAAGGAGCTGGTCGCCCGGGTGAGGGCGGTGCTGCGGCGGGCCGAAGGCGCGGCCGGTGGCGGAGCAGAGATTCTGCGAGTCGCCGACCTGATGCTCGACCTGCCCCGAATGCGGCTGACGGTCGGCGGGGGGCCGGTGGAACTCACGGCGACCGAATTCCACCTGCTGGCCGCCCTGGCGCGCCAGCCGGGCCGGATCTTCACCCGGGCTCAGTTGCTGGAAGCCGTACGCGGGGTCGCATTTGAGTCGTACGAGCGAGCGATCGACACCCACATCAAGAACCTGCGCCGCAAGATCGAACCGGACCCGCGGCAACCCCGTTATTTGCTCACCGTGTACGGCGTCGGCTATCGGTTGGCCGAGCCATGAGTCCGCGCTGGGCCGGCCCACCCGGTCGATTTCCCTCCTTCCCTCGCCAACAGCCCGGTTGGTGGCCCGAGGGGGAGAACTGGCCGCCGCCCGGTTGGCGCCGACGGCGGGGGCCCTTCCTTTGGCGGGCCGGGGCGTTTTTCATTTTCATGATCGCGGTGGGCGGCGCGGCCTGCATCGGGTCCCTGTGGCTGCTCGGCCTGCTTGGGGATTCCGGCCCGCCCAGCTCGTGGTTACCGTTGTTGCTCGGGGGGCTGCTGCTGGTCACCTTGCTGGGGGGACTGCAGCGGGCGGCGCTGCCGCTGGGCGACCTGATCGAAGCCGCCGGGCGGGTGGAAGAAGGTGACTTCTCAACCCGAGTGACGCAGCGCGGGCCGCGGGAGCTGCGACTGCTTGGGCGGGCCTTCAACGACATGGCCGAGCGACTGCAGCTCACGGAGACTCAACGGCGCAACTTGCTAGCGGAGCTGACCCACGAACTACGTACCCCGGTTTCCGTGATCCAGGGAAACCTGGAGGGGATGCTGGATGGCGTGTACCCGGCGGACCCGGCCCACTTGAATCCCGTCTTGGAAGAGGTGCGTCAACTATCGCGCCTGATCGACGACCTTCGCACGTTGTCGCTCAGCGAGAGCGGCGCGCTCGAGCTGCATCTCGAACCGACCGATCTCGAGCTGTTGGCCGGCGAAGTCGCCGCCGCCTATCGACCGCAAGCCCAAGAGATGGGGATCACCCTGAACCTCGAGTTCCCCTCGGAGCTGCCGCTGCTCGAGCTGGATCCGGTTCGAATCCGGGAGGTGCTGGTCAACCTGCTCACCAACGCGCTGCGCCACACGCCGGCCGGCGGTGAGGTGAAGATCGCGGCGACCAGCGACCCGGTGGGGCGGCTGGCAACGGTCACGGTGACCGATAGCGGATCCGGCATCCGCCCGGAGGCCCTCCCGCACGTCTTCGAGCGCTTTTACAAGTCGGACGGATCCGGGGGAAGCGGCCTGGGGCTGACGATCGCCAAGAGCCTGGTGGTCGCCCACGGCGGCGAGATCGAGGCTGAGAGCGCGTTGGGCCAGGGCACGACCGTGCGGTTCACCATCCCCTTCGAAGGGTACAATCCGCGCCCATGACCCAGGCGCCGCAGATCGATCTCGCCCGCGCCTCCCGCCGGATCGTCGGGGCGTTGTTCGTCGCCCAGAGCCTGGTGACCGGGTCGATCATCGCCATGGCGACTGTGCTGTCGATCGTGGCAGCCGACCTCACCGGCGACCCAGCCTGGGCCGGCGCGCCCAACGCCGGGCTGCAGCTCTCGGGCGCGGCCGCCGCGATGGTGCTGGGCGGGCTTTGGGACAAGCTCGGGCGGCGGCGGGGACTGGCGCTCTCGCTGGCAACCGGGTTGGTCGGAGTAGCGCTGACGGCCGCCGCGATCGAGGCCCGTTCGATCCTGGTGCTCGGGCTGGGGATCCTGGCCCTGGGGGCAACCCGAGCCGGATCCCAGCTCTCTCGTTTCATCGCTGCGGAAGTTAGCCGCCCGGAGGCCCGGGGCCGGGCCATCTCGCTCGTGGTCTGGGGCGGAACTCTCGGCGCGGTCGGGGGTCCATTGCTGGTTGGGCCCAGCAGCCGGGCGGCCGCCAATTTGGGGCTAAACGAACTGACCGGTCCGGTGGCGCTCGGTATCCCGCTGATCGCCCTTTCGGTCCTCGCGGCGTACGGCGGGCTGCGGCCGGAGCCGATGGAGATCAGCCGGCGGATCGAGTCCGATTCGCCTGCCGGGACCTTGCAGTCGGCACCCGCGCGTCCGTGGCAACGCCTGGCGCGGCAGCCTGGCGTGATCGTAGCTGTCCTGACCGTCGTGCTGGCTCAGACGGTCATGATCATGCTGATGGGAATTACTTCGCTGCACATGCACGACCACGGTCACCCGCTCGGCGGAATTTCGCTGGTGTTCTCTGCACACACATTGGGGATGTTCGCCTTTGCACCGCTCGCCGGCCGGCTCGTGGATCGAGTGGGGCGCGGGCCGGTGATGGTCGTCGGCTCTCTGATTACTTTGCTCGCGCTGGTCCTGGCGCCGGCCTCCCACCAGATCCCGTGGCTGGCTGCCGGGCTCTTCTTGCTCGGACTGGGCTGGAACCTGACCTTCGTGGGCGGGTCGGCGTTGCTCTCCGACCAATTGAGTCCGCCCGAGCGCTCACGCACCCAGGGGACTAACGATTTGCTGATCGGGCTGGCCTCCGGAATCGCCAGCCTGGCAAGTGGAGTGGTCTATGGAACGTTTGGTTACGGGGTGGTCAGCCTGCTCGGCGCGGGCCTGATGATTCCGGCGGTGCTGTTGAGCGGCTGGTGGACCTTCGGCCGGCGAGCCGTACGCCCCGCCCCGGCCAACTGAATTGGTTGAGTAATCGGGGAAAAGCTAGCGCTGTCCGGTCGCGATCGTCACGTCCAGCCGGATCGTCTCGCCGGCCTCCAGTTGGACGGTCTTCGGCAGACCTTCGGCCAAATCGCTTCCGGCGTAGTTGATGTCGACGACATACAGTCCCGCCAGCAGCACGATCGAGTAGTTCCCCTGCGGATCGATGCTGGCCCGGGCGACCTCGACCTGCCCATTGCTCGACTTGACGACAATTTGCCGAACCCCATATTCATCCGGCGTAGGGGTCGGCTGCTGCGCGCCGTTCTCGATCACCTTGATTAGGGTGACCTTCCCTTCGAGCACAGCCGTGTCTTTCGGCCCGCAGCTCGCGACTAACAGCGAGCCAGCCAATAGACCGACCAGGAGCAGGTACTTAGTCAATGCGCTCAGCCGAGGGGGCTGGTCTGGGGAAGCGGTCCGGTGCCCAGCGGCCCGGATTGGCGAAGGGGGCCGCTGCTTGCCGGTTCCGGCCGGGGGCGAGGGTGATTGCCTTCCTGCAGGGCGAGCCGGGCGAGGCGCATGCCGGCATCGGCTGGAGGCCCATGGGGCCAGAGCAGCTGGGCCGCGGCCTGAAGCAAATCAATCTGCGAGGGGTATTTGCGCTTGTTGACTCGCAGGAAGGTCAGAATGTCATCGTCAGTTAGCAGTCTTTCCATGGTTCCTCGCTGCGGTGGAGAAGTGCGTCCACTCGCCGCCAAAACGGTCTGCCAACCAGTGTAGAGACGACCTGGGGCCAACGACCTTTCAATTGGCTTACAACCTGGCAAGCTCGGCCAAGTCCGCCCCGGAGAGCTCGAAATCGAAGAGGTCCAGGTTCTCCTGCTGCCGCTCGGGGCTCGCAGTCTTCGGGATCGCCACCACCTTGGCTTGCTGGACGCACCAGCGCAGAGCGACCTGGGCGGCGGTCTTCCCATGCCGATCTCCAACGGGCTTCAGGGCCCGGCTCCGGGCCAGCCGGCCCCGGTCAAGCGGGCTGTACGCGGTGAGCAGGACCTCGTTCTGCTGACAGTATTCCAGCATGCTCGTGTCCACTCTGCCCACCGCAAAAGGCACCTGATTTGTGAAGAGTTTCACAGACGATGCCGACTGGGCGGCTTCGAATTGTTCCACATTGAAATTGCTGACGCCCAGCCGGAGGACCTGCCCGCCCTCAACCAACTCGTTCATCGCCTGCATGGTATCCGCGATCGGCATGGAGGCCCTCGGCCAGTGCACGAGGTAGAGGTCGACCTGATCTACGCCGAGTCGCTTCAGGCTCCCGCGGGCTGCCCGCAGCACGTCCGGGTAGGCCAGATGGTCGGTCCAGACCTTCGTGACGAGAAACAGCTCGGAGCGAGCCACGCGGGAATCGGCAATCGCCCGGCCGACCTCTGATTCGTTGTCATAGATCTCAGCAGTGTCGAGGTGGCGATACCCCAGCTCGAGCGCGCTGAGCACCGCCCGGTAGCAGGTGTTCCCTTGCAGCTGCCAGGTGCCAAGTCCGATCTTTGGGATGTCCACCCCCTGCACTCTTTCGAATTCCATCGCGGTGGCATCCACGGCCGCCGCGGATTGTACCGTGGGCAGACAGCGTGCCTTCTGCAACTTCCTTCCCCGGGTTAATGCTCGGGCGCTGGCATGGGTATAGAATCCGCAGGCAGGCCCAAAACGCTTCCCTTGCGGATCTCAAGACTGCTCTCTGCCACGCTGATCATGATTGGAGCGACGGCCTGCCAACTGCTGCCGGGGGCCGCCCCGACGGCCTTCCCGGTCGAGGAAACCTCGCCGGCACCCACCTCACCACCGCCAACCGCCCTTCCGACCCAAGCGGAGGATGCCGGGGCGATCACCCTTGATTCGGCAGGTGGCCTCCTTCAGATCGCGGTCTTCGATGGTGACCTGACCGGGGAATTGGCCTGGTCCCCGGATGGAGACCGCTTGGCCCTGACCACCATCCATGGGGTCGGTATCTTTGACGTCGTGACCCTGGTCAAAGAGCAGCGCTTCGACAGCGAGGTCACCCCGCTCAGCCTTGCCTTCTCAATCGCCGGCTCACTCCTGGCCACTGGCGGACGGGACCTACCTGATTCCGAGCAGGACACTCTGACGATCTGGGACGTGGCCGGCGGAACCCGGCTGCACACCCTGACCGGCCACACCGGCTGGATCAACAGCGTGGCATTCTCCCCCGACGGCACATTCGCGGCCTCCGGCTCGGACGACGCCACGGTCCGGCTGTGGCGGGTTGAGCTGGGTGCCGAGTCGGCTTCGTTGATAGGCCACACTCAGGCGGTGTCCAGCGTGAGCTTCTCGCCCGATGGACAGATCCTTGCCTCCGGATCGCTGGACGGCTCAGTCCGGGTCTGGCGGGTGAGTGACGGGTCGCTCATCTTGGAGCTCCCCAACCAAACGGTCGGGGTCCGAAGCGTGGCATTCTCTCCGGACGGCGTCACTTTGGCGACGGCAACCGAGGACGGGACCGTCCGGCTTTGGGCGGCCGGGACCGGAACCCTGCTGCAGACTCTGCACGGACACGTTCAACCGACGAACCGAATCGCTTTCTCCCCGGACGGTGAGCTGCTGGCGTCCGCCGGTTCGGATCAGACGGTCCGGGTCTGGAGCGTGGCCGAAGGGACACCGCTCGCCACTCTCGAAGGTCATGCCGGCCCGGTGATCAGCGTAGCCTTTTCTCCAGATGGAACGCAGCTCGCCTCCGGCTCGCTCGACGGCAGTGTCCGCCTCTGGGGGCTGACCGCACCGCCGGCGGCGGCCGCGACCACCGAGGCAGGCTTCGAGGCGATTGCTCACCTCGCTCCCGGTACCCCGGTGGTGCTGGGCGAGATTCACATGCTGACCGACGTCATGGGCTGGGCGCTCTCCGCCAATACGCCGCATGTACTGCGGACTGCGGACGGCGGCCTCACCTGGATTGACGTTACGCCGCCGGAACGGGCGCTCGAACCTGGAGAGGCCGGGCGGTCGGCCGCCGGGTTCTTCCTGGATCCCTACATCGCCTGGGTCGTGTATTTCCCCGAGCAGTTCGTGGGAGGCCCCGAGACTCTGGATGCGCTGAGCCCATGGTGGACGACCGACGGGTCTGGCTGGCAAGCCGCGACCCTGCGCGCTCCAATGGATATCAACCAGGGCGGGCCGATCGTCCAGTTCGTCGATGAGGATCACGGTTGGATCCTGGTTGCCTTCGCGGTCGGGGCGGGGCAACGGGGCTACACCTTGATCCGGACCACGGATGGCGGGCTCAGCTGGGATCCGGTTCAGACTCCTCCTGACACCCTGTCCTCGTGCGACAAGACCGCGATCGCCTTCGCCGACCCGGCTGCCGGCTGGATGACAAACGAGTGTCCATTCGAGCTGGCCGGGGGAGTCTTCGTCGACCAGACGGCCGATGGTGGAAATTCCTGGCAGCAAATCGAACTCACCCCGCCCGCCGGCCAGAGCTCGTTCGGCGAGATTTACTCACTCTGCCGGACCCACTCGCCCAACTTGCGCTCGGCAACCCAGGGCGCCCTGATTGTCGAGTGCCGGCGACAAACGGGGGGACTGGTGAGTTTCCTGTATTCGACCGAAGATGCGGGGCAGACTTGGAGGATAAGCGCCTATCCGGGTGGTGCCCTGCTCCTGCTCGACGAGACAATCGGATGGGCGCTGTCGCAAGAGATTCACAGGACCGACAACGGAGGCCAAACCTGGAGACTGGTCAAGACGGTCAACTGGGACGGACAGTTCAGCTTTGTAAGCGGGGACCTGGGCTGGGCAGTGGCCAAGTCTGGCGGTTCGATCGCCTTGGTACGGACGACCAACGGCGCCCGCACCTGGTCGCTGCTCGAACCGGTCATCGGGGAGTAAGGCGCGACCGCGCCCCTACTTGAGGGTTCTGCAAGACGATAACGGCGAATCAAGGAGGACTAGCTCATGGAATTCGGAAGCATCAATGTCCTTGCAGTGGTCGTCAGTGCCTTGGTGGCTATGGCGGTGGGATTTCTCTGGTTCTCACCACCGCTGTTCGAGAAGATGTGGCTAGCGGGGATCGGAAAGACCCGAGAGGAAGTGGCCGGCCAGTCGCCGGCCCGTTTCTTGATCGCTTTCGTTTCCGCGCTGCTGGAGTCCTATATCTTGGCGGCTCTGTTGAACATCGTCGGCGGTCCGTCGATCGGCTCCGCCCTCCAACTGGCGTTCGTCATCTGGGTGAGCTTCGTGGCGGCTACCAGTGCGGCGAACTTTGCCTTCGCCGGCCGGAAGCTTAGCTTGTGGCTGGTGGAGAACGGCAACCACCTGCTGGTGCTGTTTGTCATGGCACTGATCTTGGGGGCCTGGAAGTAGCTCAACTACGCCAGATCCCCATGCGAGCTGAGGCCTCCGTCCACGGTGATCACCGCCCCGGTCACATAATCGGCTAAGTTCGAGGCGAGGAACAGGGCCGTACCCACAACGTCCTGCGGCTGGCCGAGGTAACCGAGCGGAGTGCGTGAGACGATCCGCTCGGCGATGTCCGGTGTCTCGACCAGGACCCGGCTGAAATGGGTATCGATCGTCCCCGGGGCGATGGCGTTGACTCGGATCTTGGCCGGCCCGAGTTCGTTGGCCAGGACCCGGGTCAGCATGATCAACCCGGCCTTGGACACACAGTAAATCCCCAGACTTTCGGCGGGACGAATCCCGGCGATCGAGGCCATGAAGATGATGCGTCCGCCGCCCTGGCGCTCCATGATCGGGGCCACCGCCCGACTCAGCAGGAAGGCGCCTTTCAAGTTGACTTCCATGATCTTGTCCCACAAGGCAGTCGTCGCCTGCAGGGTCGGCCCAAAGTGCGGATTGGTTCCTGCGTTGCCTACTGCAATATCGATCCGCCCGAACGCCGCGACGCTCTTTTCAACCAGCTGCTCCACCGCCTGATCCTCACCGGCATGGGCAGCAATCGCCAGGGCGGTCCCTCCGGCGGCCGAGATCTCGGCGACCGCCTGATCGACCCCCTCCTGTTTGCGGCTGGCGAGTACCACTTTAGCGCCGGCTGCCGCCAGGGCCGCCGCGATCGCTTTTCCGATTCCGCGCGAGGCACCGGTAACCACAGCCACTTGGTCGGTCAGGTCGATCTGCATGGTTCCTCCGTCCTGAAGGGGGGTATTCTGCAGCCGGGCGGTTGATCGGTCAATCCGCGACGGGCCAGGCTCGGACTATAATGGAGATGGAGTGCCGAAATGAGGCCAATCTCAACCTACCCAGGCTCTAGTCCCTTTACCCGCGCCAACCTGCGTGAGCTGAGGCGGACGATCACCGAAGAGATCTATGCCGCCCTGGGGCTTGAGCCGGACACCCGCCTGCGGCATCTGTTGAATCCGCTGGTCTGGGCGCCCGTCCGCCGATTTGTTCAGATCGCAGACCGTTTCGATCAGGCCGCCGGCCAGCTGAGCTTCCCGGAGGCAGCCCGGATCGTACTGTCCCGATTCATCACCCGGCTCGAGGTCGACGGCGGTGATTCGGTTCCACTGAAGGGACCCCTGCTGGTGGCAGCCAATCACCCGGGGGCGGCCGATGTCCTGGCGATCGCAGCCAGCCTGCCGCGGACGGATCTCAAGGTCGTGGTCAGCTCGCTTCCATTCTTCCGAAACCTGCCGAACTCCGCCCGCCACTTCATCTACACCGCGCACGAGAATACCCACCAGCGGATGGAGGTGGTTCGTTCATCCATCCGGCACCTGCGGGAGGGAGGTTCGGTTTTAATCTTCCCGCGCGGGCTGGTTGAGCCGGATCCCGAATTGCTGCCCGGTGCGGAAGAGTCGCTGGCAGAGTGGTCGACCAGCCTGGGGATCATCGCCCGGGCGGTGCCGCAAGCGAAGGTGGTGCCCGCGATTGTGAGCGGGGTGATCTCGCGGCGAAGCCTGCGCAATCCGGTCACCTGGCTGCGCAGCGAACCGCGGGAGCGGCAGAAACTGGCCGAGGTCCTGCAGATCCTTCAGCAGATGATGTCACCGCTCCGGCCGGCGGTTTCCACCCGATTGAGCTTCGGCCGGCCGATTCGGGCCATCGGCGAAGACGCCCGGGCAGTCACCCACCAGGTGGTCGAGACGGCCAGGCGGCTGCTCAGCGAGCATATGGCTGCCGCCTGAGCCGATCGGATCGGGCCGGCCGCCCTGGCAGCACTAACCTCCCAGCCCCACCGCCCTCAGGCTCGAGCCACGCTCGAATCGCATCCCGGCCAATGTTCTAAGCGAGGCGCATTTCGTGACGCCTGAGATGGGCCTGATGCTGGCCATCCTGATCGGCGCGCTGATCTTGTTGGTCAGTGAGAAGGTACGGATGGACGTGGTGGCGTTGTTGGTGCTGGGCTCCCTCGCACTGACCAAACTCGTCGATCCGGTCCAGGCTCTTTCCGGCTTCAGCAGCCCGGCCGTAGTTACGGTGTGGGCGGTGTTCATCCTGAGCGGCGGCCTCACTCGCACCGGCATCGCGAATCTGATCGGTCGCCAGGTTCTGAAGGTGGCCGGCCGGGGCGAGCCGGGGCTGATCGCCGCGATCATGCTCACCGCCGGACTGATGTCATCGGTGTTGAATAACGTCGGGGTCGCCGCCCTGCTGCTGCCGGTGGTCATGGACCTTTCCCGGCGCACCGGACGCAACCCTTCGCGCCTGCTGATGCCGCTTGCCTTCGGGGCGCTGCTGGGGGGATTGACCACCCTGATCGGGACTCCCCCTAACATCCTGGTCAACGATGTCATGGCCGAATTCGGACTGGCCCGCTTCCAATTCTTCGACTTCACCCCGGTGGGCGTGGCCGTGATGCTTGCCGGAATTGGGTTCATGGTTGTGGTCGGGCGGCACCTGCTGCCGCAGCGCGACATTACCAAGGAATCGGCCCGGGCGGACCTGGGGCAGATCTTCGGCTTTCGGGAGCGGATGGCTGTGTTGCGCCTGCCAGCCGATTCATCGCTATCGGGTCACACCCTTGCCGCCAGCCGGTTGGGCGCCGCGCTGGGATTGAACGTCCTGGCAATCCTTCGGCCTCAGGATCGCCTGCTGGCTCCCGGTCCAAATGCTGTACTGCGGGCGGGCGATCAGTTGATCGTCGAGGGGCAGCTCGCCCGATTAGAAGAGCTGCAGGCCCGGGATAATCTTCAATTGGACGATCGGCCGGTCGACCTGAGCGAGTTAGTGTCACCCGAGACTGAGTTCGCCGAGCTCCAGATCTCGGCCAGCTCGACCCTCGTCGGGCTGAGCCTGGCACAGATCGGATTCCGACATCAGTTCGGGGTGAACATCCTCGCCATCCGTCACGATGGCCAGATCCGTAGATCCGATTTGCAGGAACATCCGCTGCAGGTTGGAGACGCCTTGTTGATTCAGGCCAGCCATGTGCAGCTGAAGTTTCTGACCGAGCTGCCGGATTTCATCTCCGTCTCCCAGCTTTCGACCGCGCAGGTGGAACAGGAATATCGCCTGCGTGAAACCCTGCTCTCGCTCTCGATCCCGCCCGAGTCAATCCTGGCAGGGCGCACCCTGGCTGAGAGCCGATTGGGGGACGCTTTTGGACTGTCGGTATTGGGAATCCGGCGAAACGGATTGACCCAGCTCGCCCCGCACCCGGAAGAGCGGCTGGAAGCCGGTGATCAAATGTTGGTGGAAGGTCGGCCGGATGACCTGGAACTGCTGCGGGGGTTGCGCGGGCTGATCGTGGATCGAGAGTCGCCGATCGACTTGACTCGGTTGGAGTCAGACCAGGTAGGGCTGGCCGGCGTCGTGCTTTCGCCCCAATCGACTCTGGATGGCAAGACCTTGCGTGAGCTGCACTTCCGGGAGAAGTATGGC